>OGDN01000590.1_pt1 | contig 72361 bp, 45 predicted proteins | sample 1570271 | NCBI WGS metagenome assembly OGDN01 (sample SAMEA4384481, study PRJEB24528) | human gut metagenome | reverse complement strand
TATGATAGGTATGCCCTTCAGGATTTTCTGATATACAATAATAATCATAATCAGCCGCCAGAATTGTACCGGGCAATTGATGCAAACCGGACACTCGCTTACCTGTAGCAAAGGATACCGGATCACCTGCCATCCAAGGAGTCAGCCGCTTAGTTAAAGTTCCCCAGCCAGTCCACTCATAAAACCAATTAGGTGCTATTCCCCAATTCTCACATCCATAATGTTCTATCATATAATCACGATAACGTTGCAACCAAGTATATTTTTCAGCCGGCAATCCGCTCCGTACTGCATAATGTGCCAATGCCATTTCTCTGGTACCTCCTGTTCCAGAAACATCCCCCCGCCCATGAGAAGAGATATTCACAGACTCCCAACGTCCGCTGCGGCTTTTTACCTGAAGATATTTCCCGTTATCAAATGTTACTGCATTCATATCCTTTGTCAATCCTGTCGGTTCCCAAGGTGTTTCCTGCCCTTCATAAGATTGAATGCTTGACAGGTTATAACGATAACTCCATTCCAGCCCAAGCAATAAACGGTTATCCAAGCTGCTATATAATGAATCACCCTGATTCCATGCCATTTCTGCAATAGCGACATAATTGTGTAGCCCAGCTAATACGTGTGCCTGGTCACGGCTGGATTCCTGACACTGACCATTAGGATAGATATAATATTGAAGCTGTTCGTCATAACCATAATCCTGGATATCATTCTTCCGTCCTAATAGTTTATAATCAATCATAGCAGGAGACACATGAATCGGTTTCTCGCTGGAAATAGCCGGCCCCGAAGGATACGGCAAATCATCTTTACGATGTTTCATTCCCAACAAATAACGATAAGCACGGTCGTACATCACCTCATTATCAAGATAGATAGCCATTGCCATCATACTTCGCGCTGCAAACAATCCTTGATTACCGAAACGCGCTGCATCAAAATTATAAATGTTCCAATAAAAGGTTACTCCATTTTTTGAATCATCCCAATAATTAGCGTACTTAGCAGAAAAGTCCTCCGTATGACTATACCCCGGATAAACCAGCATATCTTTGAAACGTTGCTGATCTTGTTGCGTCCATCCTGAATAGTTTCTCATCATTTCAGCCGCATCAATCAGCAAATATATTTTCCCGTTATCCAACGGACCTGTGCCACGACTACTGGTATTGGTATAATAAGAATTTGCATTCAAATATTCTACAGCCTTGCGCGCATAAGCATCCTCTCCTGTCAAGTGCCAAAGAAGAGCCAAATCGTGTGCACGACGTCCATCCACTCCGATAGTAGCATTAAAACGTCCTCCTTTTATCTGTTCTCCACGATTTACTACAATGGCATCGAGCGATGAATAAGAAGATTCCTTCAATTTCAGAAAGGTAGAATAATAAGGTTCTTGTCTGGCTTCCACCATTGCTTTCATACGGTCAAGGTCACCTTGCGTATAGGTAATGCCCGGATGAACAAAACTACGATGCGATTGAGCTAAGACCTGATTTTCCATGAGTCCGAAAAGGGCAAACAGGATAACTAAAATGATACTTCTTTTATTCATGGTACAAATATAAATTGTTTATTGGTTATACCATTGAATACGAACAGGATATTTATTTCGCCTACTCTTCACCTCTTTTTATTTACATCCTCTTCTAGTTCCACCTATTTCTTAAACAGAACTTTCCTATTCACTGAAATAATTTGTCCATCACTGCTCACCCCCTGTATAGAGACTGTACGCGACGATTCAGAGTCTGATGTGTAAAAATCAAAAGAAGCCTTTCCTTTATCGGAAACAGAAATACAAGGATTCCAATAAAGAGTTGTCCGGAAATCCTCTCGCCCAACTTTATATGTTGTAACAGTATCATATTTCAAAGAACAAAAACACTTCTCCTGCTGATAACCCAAAGGGACAAAACGCAGTACATTTCTTACACTATCGGAAGGTATCTCTTTCCCTCGTTTCGTCATGATCAATACAACTCCATTGGCTCCCTTCATACCAAACATTGCAGCTGAAGCATCACTAATAACTTCGATTTCATCAATTTCGTCTACATTTATATTTTTGAGACTCTCATAGTCTACCTGAACATCATCTAACAAAAATATCGGGACACAACCGCGAACGAACACTCCTATACTGTCACTTCCTCCTATATAAACTCCCGGAAAACGTCTTAACATATCTTCCAAACTCCTCGAACGAGGGTTCATCAATTCATCAGATGTCTTTACTTTTCCCATTATAGAATGAAAAACAGATTTTCCACTTTTGCACACAGCGTCCGCTTTCACTACGATTTCACCCAATTGATAACTCTTCAGGGTCTGAGCTAAAGAATCAAAACGGTCCCAATAAATATCACCATATCCAACTGTATCCACAGATAAATCCTTTAATTTACCTTTTTTCGTTTTAAACGGATAAAATATCTCTGGTTCCACAATAGCCTGAATTGTTTTACTTCCTCTTTTTCCTTCGGTGCGAATCAAATATGGCGTTCCCTCAGGAAACTCGAACCCGGTAAAACTAAACTTACCCAAAGAATCTGATCGTTGCTGTTTTTCAAAAAGGTACCCTATAGCAAAAAGAGAGATCTTTGTATCTGGCTTTACCCGGTGATTATAATAATCGGAAGTAATTCCTTTTATTTCCTGGGAATTCCCTATTGGACAAAACGGATACTGGTAGTCTCCCCTAAGGAGTCTATTCACGTCATAGCGAAACCAATCTTTCTCATTATCAGTCCAGTCTGACTTCCAAAGCAAATAAGAATCTATAGTACAGATATTGTCTGTTTGTACAAAAGCGTCATCTGTTACAGATACAGAAAAATTTCCTTTTAGCGGTTTTCCCTCCTTATCTGTCACCAAGAGTTCACACTCCACTTTTTCCCGAAGTCCATAATAAGACTGCTTTGTTACAAAATCAATATTCAGCAAATCTTTATTATCACTAAAGAAGAGTTGTCGTGCCAAGGGTTTTAAATGTTCATCCAACAACAATATTTGTATGACACCTGCCGGAAAAGATTCTTTGTCAAATATATATTGTTTGCGATCTCTTACCCAAGTCTCTGTAAATAAAGTAACACCACGACAATGAAGAACTAAATATAGTGTTTCATCGAAACGGAGTTTACCCGCAAAAGCCGGAACAAGGCGAATGGTCAAATATTTATCATTATTTTCTATATCTAAAAAAGAAGATAAAACCGCATCTCCTTGATTTTGATTAGCTGTCGCCACTTCACCTTGCATTCTATTTCTTTTTACCAGAGGATTATACACCTGCAAACTCATATCGAAGAGTGCTTCTTGTGGCAGATTTTTCATAAAGGGAGTATAAGCACGTAAATGATAATTGTCTTGTGGAATAGTAAGTTCAAGTGGTAAATACCCTGAATAAATAGAATCGTTCACTCGAATCTTTACCCTATAGATAACAGAATCTGCTTGGTCAGCCAACTCTACATATACATATCGGCTCACAGAAACAGGCAAATGGCTGGCAGCATCTACCACATGAGCACGAAACCAAATTGTATCTCCTGCAACATAAGCAGGTTTATCTGTATGAAGATATAGTTTTTCTTGTGGAAAAAGTAATAACTGCTGCATAAATCTACTTGATATAGAGTCATTAGAAACGACCTGTGCAGTCGTCGGAAAAGAAAACACCAATAATAGCAGCTCAGAAATAAAAGCTAAATTATACTTATATAAACACATACTCTACAACCCCATCTATAAATCACATAATAGAAAAAGTCTCTCCATTCTCCAATAATCTATTGGGATGAAGAGACCTTCCAGTTAATTCAATTTATTATTCAAGCAGATAGGCCCTGACTTCAGCAGCACTTACCCATTTATCACGATTACTCTTTGTAAATACAAGTTTCAGATAACGACCGGAAGTTACTTCAAAAGAAGATCGTCCGGTTACATCCTTATTATTTGCATCACCAAAGACAATAGAACCGACAAACGGTGCATTATTCGGATCATTGCCGACATAAATCTCTACAGTATTGACGTCCGTTATCTGTCCATCATTACGCCTGTCTAATTCCACCTGTGATAATCTCGTTTCTTCTCCCATGTCAATCAACAATGTTTGAGGCAAATCCGGAGTACCTGATCCAGCTCCCCATTTATTATGCCACATTGTATTGCCATTACCATCAATAGCCTTTTGAGCCTCATTGCCATTTTGGTGAGAAGTAGCAGTTGCAGTCCATAAAGAACGCTCCAGCTCCTGATAGATGCCATAGACTTTTACCTGACAAGTGCCGGTTACTCCTGTGCCATCTTTTGCAGTAGCTGTAATAGTCACTGTACCAGATGCAATAGCCGTAACTTTTCCTTCTGCATCAACCGTAGCTACCGACTCATCGGAAGAAACAAAAATGACTTCTTTATTGACTGCTGTTTCAGGCAATACAGTCCATTGAAGTTGTAATGGTTCCTCACCTTTGATAATAAACAGATCACTTGCATTAACAAATACAATATCACTGACTGTTTCAGGACTGGTAATCTGTACTGTAAAAGTTGCTATAATATTAGTGCCGTCCAACGAAGAAACTTTCACCTTTCCGATTCCGGGCTTCACACCTGTGATTATGCCTTCATCTGAAATTGTGAAAATATCAGTATTCTGTGATTCATACCTTAAAGCTGCATTATCCGCATAATAAGGAGTTACCAATACAGGAAGTTTGGCAGGTGTTCCCATAGTGACACGGAATTCGGTCGCACCATCCTGCAACTTGATAGTCTTTATCTGATAAGAGTCATTGCCGTCATACTTATTACTTACCAGTTGTCCGATTACGATTCCTTCCGCATGATTAGTAGTTGTAATAGCCAGATAAAGCTGATTCTGCAACAAGGCCTGCTCTTCTTCAAGAGTAAATCCCTGATACGACGAAAGGACAAAATTCATTCCATTTTCGTTCGTCGGATTATTATTGGATGAAGCCAGTGTACGAATCGGATTACTCTTCTGATTACCCTTATAAATCCTTATTCCAGTTACAGCATCTTCACCATTAATAAACAAGTCCTTCCAGGAAACAGACAAAGTAAACATCTGAGTACCTTTATCATAAAGACCGTCAACAGCCCCTTTTGATTCAAGTTCTGCTTTTATCCGATAAGATTCTCCTATACCGGAAATCATTCCGTCACCCTGTACGCAACTGTAAAGTAACAGCAGCAATACAAAACCTACTATATTATTTATATATTTCATAATCTTAGTTTTTAGCATTCAATTAATATCCGGGATTTTGCTCCAAAGCGCCTGATTTTGACATTTCAGACAACGGAATCGGCCACCAATACAAACGATCATCCCACACATGGTTCATTACTTCAATCCGGCGATATGTGAAAGTTTCACTTCCATCTTCATGAGCTTCACGAGTGATTTCCATACCATGACTCGGACCGTTCAATGCCTGCGGAGCTATCTTCCAGCGACGTACATCCCAATAACGATGCTCTTCAAATGCAAATTCAATCTGCCGCTCCGTATAAATCAGGTCCCGCATTTCTTCCTTCGATATATGATCAGGAACACCGTATCTGCTACCTGGATCACCTTCTTCGATATCAGCACGTTGACGGATAGCACGGATGTATTCCTTAGATTCTTCTGGAGCAGGAGCACCATCCGCCACTAATTCGTTAGCTGCTTCAGCTGCAATCATCAATATTTCAGCATATCTTATCAATACAGTCGGACGGAAACTATATGTATCTTCTCCTCCTTTATCTTCAATCAGCTTCATACGGTAGTATCCGGTAGTTGTAGCATTAGGCTGATAAATACCGTCCTTAGAAGCACTTGTATCATCAAAAGTTCCATTCGTCACCAAATCACCTGTATAAATTTTCATCTTGGCATCTTTGTATCCTTGCATATAGCGATAGGCTCCATGATAAGAAACTGTAGCTTTCAGACGCGGATCACGGTTATCATACATTCCCTCTCCATCCTGATAGGTATATTTACTACGACTGTCACCACGAGGAAAACCATCAGCCATAGGGAAAGCATCTACTAGCTCCTGCGTAGGGAACCCTGTTAACTTTGTCAAATCCGAAAATCGATAAGTGCGGGAATTAGGTGCATAAAAAGCATCCAGTTTCACACGGTTCTTACTATCTCCATCCTCATTTTTCAGAAAATCACAGAAAATAGCCTCTTTACTATTCGCAGCATCATCCAACATTGCATGATAGTATTTAGGCCACCAACTCTTGGTCGGAGTGGTATTATCAATCACCCCTTGCTTCAATTCATACCAGATACCGGTTTCTGCTCCCGCCTGCGCGTTATTCATATCTATAAACTTTTTAGCAGCATCATAAGCAAGCTTCCAACGTTCCTGACTATAAGAACCATAAGACACTGACAGAGCTGGATCATCCGCCCGTTGACAATTGACTAACGGACTTGCGGCATAAAGATAAATACGTGCTTTCAAAGCCAATGCTGCCATGCCGCAAGCCCGACCTCTTGTTTGACCATGAATTCCACCATTGGTATTCACTCCTCCCAAATTATATATATTGCCGGAACGCTCCAAATAGAGGTATGCACTATCACATTGATCTACTGCATATTTCACACTCTCTTCATAAGTATTGCGAGGAATATCAATTTTTTCATCCTCTCCATACACTTTGTCACCAATCAATGGTATTCCTCCGTAATGCTTAATCATAGTAGCCACATACCAGGCACGCAAAAAGAATGCTTGCCCTTTCCAATATTCTATGGTGGATTTCTGAAGAACTTCTCCAGGTTTATTGGGGTCCGAACTCAGAATTCTTCCAATTGTTCCATCATTATAGTTATTCATAAAAATATTGATAGAACGCCATTTCCGATAAGTATTCTTCCAAGCATCGATCTCCGTATTACTTGCATTTACTGTATTCTGAGCAAGATACATTCCCATTTTACCTTCTGCTGCCCTAGCCTCAGCCTCTTTGGCTGGAAGTTCCAGACCGCATTGTCCGAAACGCCCGTAATTATATGAATAACCTATATTACTATAGAAGTCATTAATCACATTTGCCACTTTGCTACTATCCGAATATATTTTCTCCTGTGTTTCAGACACATCTACTTTCTTATCCAGATATTCATCGCTACAGGACGTGAACGCCAAGACGCCTAAAGTACCTGCTATTATTGATTTTGATAAATATTTCAGTTTCATAATTTGTTATCTTAGAATGCACACTGTAAACCAAACATATAACTTGCCTGAGTAGGATAAACAGAACTACTTGTATTCTCCGGGTCCATACTCAACTTACTGAGGTTTGAGAAATTCAGCAGATTATATCCTGTCACATATAGACGAACAGCTTTCACTGTGTTTTTTGTTACTTTCTGTAACCATGCCTGTGGTACCTGATAAGCTAATTCAGCACTTCTCAAGCGAATATATGAGGCATTTATATACCAAAAATCAGATAAGTGAGTACTGTAATTATTATTTTCCCAAGTAGTAATTCCCAGACGTGGAAAACTTGCATTCGTATTTTGAGGGGTCCAACGGTCCAGCATCAATTCTTGCATATTATTGGCAAAGGGTACCAGATTTCCTCCCATATTGGGAATAGCATAATCAAATGCACCCTGCCATAACATATTGAATGAGAAACCTTTCCAATTACCTCCCAAGGTAATACCATACGTACAAGTGGGAATGTCCGGTTTGGAAATATAAGTTTGGTCAGCCTCACTTATCACACCGTCACCACTCAAATCAGCATAACGTAAATCTCCCGGTTGAAGGTTGCTCGCCCAAGTCGGTGCCGGGATACCCTGTTTCAGTTTACCATTTTCATCAAAATCTGCCTGCTGATAGAAGCCGATACAATGCAATCCCAGTTTCGTACCGATACGCTGCCCTGTCTGTGCCTGATATGCATAAGCCGGTGCCTCACTTTTATAAACAATCTTATTCTTTGCATAAGAGAAAGTTCCCCCTACATTGAATCCGAATTTACCAATATTCCCACGATAGTTGATCTCGCCGTCAAACCCTCTGTTATCAGTTTTACCAATATTACGTTTCGGCAAATCCTGACCGATAATCAAAGGTATATCACCGCTTTCAATCAGTTGGTCATAACGGCTATTGTAGAAATAGTCAACAGTAAACCGCAAACGACCATCCAGCATATTCATATCAACACCAATGTCCAGTTTCTTTTCCTTCTCCCAAGTTGCTCCTGAATTAACCAGCGCTCCTTCATAGGTAGTATTTCCCCAAGGATTACTGCTTGAGTTCCAAATTACTTCTGTTGTATTTTTGTCTTTATTGAAAGAGCTATCGCTACCCACTAATCCGTAAGAAGCACGCAGTTTAAACAAATCAAAGAAAGGAAACAGATTCTGGAAAAATCTTTCTTCAGACATATTCCATCCGACCGATACAGCCGGAAACCACCCGAATTTTTTATCTCCTATAAAACGGTCATTTCCGTTATAAGCAGTATTAAACTCTACCATATATCGATGTTTGTAGTCGTAACCTACACGCCATGTCATACTTTGGTCATTGTCTGAAAGGTCTTTCTGATTGACATACGACTGACGGCTGATAAGATACAAGGCATAAATGTGATGGGCGGCATTAAAAGTACGATCATAATTCACACGTCCCTGATAAGTGACCGTATAATTAAACGCCTTATCATCACCTCCCAGACCATAGACAGGGAATCTTACCGATCCTCCTCCACGAGCAGTATAAGCATTCGTATTAGGATCATACGTATAAGCCGGCAGGTCTCTGCTACGTGTCAGTTCACGGGATTCATTAAAATTACCCGCATAAGAAACGAGTCCCATCACAGAAAGCCCTTCCGTAATAAAATCCAGTTTCTGGTCAGCACTTAGCAATACATTAAAGTTATTTTTATAATAACGCTTATATCCGCAGTTAGCATAGCGTGCAATAGGATTCACCGGATTCGAAGTTGCTACTCCCGGATGAGTGGCATAAGAAGGCTTTCCGTTTGGCAAAGTCAAAGGCATTGCGTAAGCGGTAAGAAGAGTGTAGTCCTTAATCTCATCAAAAAGTGTTTTCTTACCATCTATTGAACCTGCCGGTGTGTTTTGAGTTTCAAAACGTCCATTGAGGTCCAGACGGATATGAGTAGTCTTCGTTGGAGTAAAGTCCAGATTCGAACGGAAATTATAACGACGATAATAATAATTATTATCTATATCTTCGCCCGGCTGAGTAGGTTCATAATGTTTCATCATACCACCTTGGCTATAGTAAGCCAACGAGGTAAAGTACTTAACAACTTTATTACCACCGCGAATGTCAATAGCGAAACGCATGGATGGAGAACGTTTTGCCAATATGGTGTTCACCCAGTCCACATTAGGATGTCCATACGGATCTTTCCCGTTGCGGTAAAGTGCCAAATCTTCCGGTGAGAATTGTAAAACCGGTTGTTCACTCAATCCATAAGCGTCATTCAACTGGGCTTCATTATATAATGAGGCTGTTGTATATGCATCCAATACAGTAGGCATTTTGATAGTCTGGTTGAAACCACCTTCAGCCGTAAAGTTAATAGTCGGTTTTCCTTCCTGTCCACGAGTTGTTTTGACAACCAAAACTCCATTGGCTCCTTTCAAACCATATACTGCTGTTGTTGAGGCATCTTTTAAGATAGTAATACTCTCTATTTCATTGGCACTCAACTGTGCCAACTGGTCATAAGAATATTCAATATCATCTACAATAATCAGTGGCTTATTGTCATCATTTAAAGAGTTGACACCACGAATAAAAAAGTCAGCAGCATCTGATCCCGGCTGTCCACTACGTTGTACGGAGAAGAAACCTGGTAAACGCCCAGCCAATACATTATTTATACTGCCTACCGGTACACGTTTGATCTCTTCTGCCTTGATACTGCTGGCAGCACCTGTCATCGTGATACGACGTTGCTGTCCATACCCCACAATCACAACTTCATCCAGTCCCTTCGAATCTGGTTCCAATGTAACATTAACAATATTACGTCCTTTTAAATCAACAGTTTGTGTCCGGTAACCGACATAAGATACAGTCAAGTGTCCGTTTGCGTTACCCACTCTGAGTTGAAAATTACCATCCAAATCGGCAATAGTACCATTTTTCTGATTATTCGTTTCCTGAATGGTGGCTCCAATCAGAGGCTCTCCTTTTTCATCCAGAATCTGCCCTTTTATCACTTTTTCATTCTGGGCATGTATTGCTGTTCCCATGAAAAGGAACAACAAGAATAGTATGATATTCTTAGCGTTCATAAGTATTCTGTTTACTGATTAATAACCCGGATTCTGCTTGATATTCGGATTATACAAAACTTCATTGTTATCTATCGGAAGCCGATACATCCGATTATCCCAATACGGATTGGTAACCACCATATTATAATCATAATGGAATGTACCATCTGTGTTTTTAGTGATTTTCACCCCATGTAACGGTTTTGAATACACATCTTCCGCTATTTTCCATCTACGAATATCCCAGAAACGGCTTTCCTCAAAAGCAAATTCACAACGGCGCTCATTACGAATTATTTTTATCAGTTCTTCATAACTCATATTTCTTTTCAATGCATAAGGATTCAATCCAGCCCGTTCGCGAACCTGTTCTATTGCCGTATATACAGATTCATCGCTGATAGTTCCCTGCCCTTGCGCCTTATTTAAATATTCGGTCTGAGCTTCTGCATACATCAGTAAAATATCAGCATAACGTACTACCATCCAGGCTCCCGGCATGGTCGCATGATAATTCGTCTTATTAAATGTCGTAGACTCTTCATCTTGTGCCAGATGACGTTTCAAATAATAACCGGTTTTAGTTCTGAGACCTTCATTGTTAGGATTATCTTTATTATTATCCGCTCCCCCTTCAGACATATCCAATGTACGCTTCAGCCATCTTCCCCCATTATAAAAGATGGTTTGGTTTAATCGTGGATCACGATTCGCATAAGGATTCTGCGGATCATATTCTCCACTAGCTTTGGCTTCTTCAATCGTTTTGCCGTTTTTCATCGGGAAAGCATCGACTAATTCCTGAGTAGGACTAGTCTGTCCAGCACATGCTCCCAACTTTTTAGAACCAGGGTCAGTAGTTCCCATAGGTGAATTCCTGTATCCCCAACTCCTATCATACGTGCCATTTCCATCCTGTCCGTTTCTTAACCATAGTACTTCCCCATTAATCGTAGTACGACTTAAACGGGTACGATCCTTCTCCAACATAAACTGTCCGGAATTAATAATCGTTCTGCAAATATCAACAGCTTCCTTCCATCTCTCCGGATTATTTTCGGGATAGCCCAACCAAGGTTCACCGGCATTTCCAGTACCATTAAAAAGAGGACTTGCCGCATATAATGTCATACGGGCTTCTATTCCCATTATTCCCCATTTACGAACACAGGCAAAATCTTTATCGTATCCGTTAGCAGAACTATTCTTATCTTCATTCGGAGATTTTCGTTCTCCCAGATCGGTATAAGGACGGAGATTTTCTCTCACATCGGCAAATTCCTGTCTGATATACTTCACACAATCCTCAAAGCTGTTTCTTTGTAGCTGTTTCAGTTCCGGGCTATCTCTTTCGAACACCTGATTTCCAATCAAAGGAACACCTCCATACGTACGAATCAACAGCCAATAGAAGTAAGCTCTTAGAGCACGCGCTTCATTGCCATAATATGAAGCTTCTTCCTGGTCAGACCAAGGTACTTTCTTATAATTGTGCAGAAATATATTGCAATAACGAATCGCTTTATAAAGTAATTCCCAACTTTCTCCATAACGGTCGGGAGAACCACCGTGTTTAAAGTCCAGTGAAAACATATTTGTGGTAGAATAACCTGAGTTGATCTGTGCCCAGATTTTATTAGACGCATTAGTCGGTATCGCATCATCGGTCAATGCCTCCAACGGTTGTCCGTCAAAACGGTCGTAACCTCCAGGAACAAACGAATAGATATAATTCAACCATTGCACGGCATATGCTCCGGTATAGTCATCTTCATCCCAAACGTAAATATCCGTCTGTAATTCAAGCGGTTCATTCTCCATATCTTCACAAGAGGAGAATAAGCTGCCGCAAACAGCTAAAACACACCAAATTAAATTATTTATATATCGTTTCATCTCTTAAAGTTTTATGCTTACACCAAAATTAATAGTACGTGTCAATGGATAATTAGATCCCCATACTTCCGGATCAATATCATCGCGAACATCAAAAATTTCGGAAGATGTCCATAAGTTCATGCCATTAGCAAAGAAACGAATAGAAGGAATACCAATCTTACGAGTCAATGATGTAGGCAAAGTATAACCTATTTCTACATTCTTCAAGCGGAGGTAATCGGCATTGTACAACCAGAAAGAAGAAGTAACCGTATTGTTTTTATTATCACCATACCATACTCTGGTCTGAGTATTAGTGTGGTTACCAGTAGTCCATCTACCTAATACATATGAAGTTATCGCATTATTTCCGCTCTTGCCGGAACCATGCATGAAGTCTCCGTCCAGATATATTTCACGGTTTAATGTACCTTGGAAAAAGATGGAGAAATCAAATCCCTTATAATTGAATCCTGCCGTTACTCCATAATATCCTTTCGGTTTGGTTGAGCCGAAATTCGTCTGGTCATTAATATCAATAACACCATCGTTATTCAAATCTTTGTAACGAATATCACCCGGCTGGATGGTACTCTTGACTGCAGAAGTCAGAAAAGCGTCATGCTCGTCAATTTCCTGCTGATTCTGAAAAATTCCATCAGCAACATATCCATATTTCATACCGACAGGGTATCCCAGCTTGCTCATCCATGGGAATGCTTTCGGCAATTCCGGAGCATAGTCATAGTTGGACTGCTCGAAACTTAAATTGCCCGTCACATAATAATTGAAATTACGTATACGATCCTGCCATGTCAGAGACAGTTCATATCCTTTGTAAGTATACTCTTCACAATTTGTCCGCGGATAACTATTTCCTAAAATAGCCGTTTTTATTTCTGAAGTAGCTACTACACCTGTGAATTTGTTCCGGTAATAGTCAAATGTTGCAGTCAAACGATCATTGAGAAATCCGATATCGATTCCTACATCAAACTTTTTCGCTTTTTCCGGATCTAAGAATGAAGCAATCGCATTCTCATGAGAGAATTTCATCCCACCTGCATAAGGTGCACCTCTTAAGTTTCCGTCGTTCGTAGTATAAGATTGAATGTATTCTGCATAGTCACAGGTAGACTGCCCTGTCAACGCATAAGTGACACGAGGTTTCAATGTACTGAACACATTCAGTTCTTTGATGAATGTTTCATTATGCCCATTCCAGGAAGCACCTGCTCCCCAATAATTTGCCCAACGCTTTCCGGGAGCAAACCAATTATATCCGCCACGTGTAACGACAGCCTCAGCCAGATAACGATCGTCATAATTGTAATTAAGACGGGCAGAATAATTCGTATAGTTTCTCAGATAACCTCTATATTCATTTTGATTTTGAACCTGATTCAAATCTCCGATGAGGACCGCTGAAACATTGTGTTTGCCAAAAGCATGATCATAACCAACCAATCCTTTCAGATAGGTAATACGATAACGCTGATCTTTATCACCGTCATTCCCTTGGTCACTATCCGTTCCCTTCTGTTGATAGGAGTTGTCCTCCTGATACCAATAAGCCGCAAAATTCTTTCTACGCATAGTATAATAAGAAGTAGCACTATAGTAAGATCCGGTGGCCTCTATATACAAACCTTTCAACAAGAAATCCATACGCTGATTGAGAGTCAGGTCAAACGACATATGGCGGGTATCTTTGAACTGATATCCTCTACTTACCGTTTGACCATATAAGTTAGCATTTTCTCCGGCATTGCTATAAGAACCATATGTACCGTCAGGATTATATACCGGATATTGATTGGGACGGGTAGTCAACAAAGCACTATATATATTTCCAGTTCCACTTTTATTTTTATCGTACGCCGGTTCATTATAGCGTTCCTGACGTCCTGCCAGATTGATTTGCATAAAAGTGGTCGAAGTTACTTTCACGCCTAAATTGGAACGTACGGAGAAACGATTCGTTTGGGCATTCGTATTATAACTATTAGCTTCATCAGTCTTGAAAAAACCATTTTCACGATACCAATCCAAATCTACAAAGTAACGAAAAGCATTGGTAGCTCCGGATACATTAAAATTATAGCGATGTACCGGAGTTGTCTTATTCAAGACCTCCTTATACCAATCCACATCCGGATATAAATAAGGATTGACGTTATCACGGTACTTTTGAATCAATTCCGGACTGTAAATATAGTCATCAGGATTCTTTGTATCATTGATGCGTCCTTCATTCACCAAATCCATAAAATCCAATACTCCTAATTTTTCCGGAAGTTTCAAAGCTTTTTCAAATCCGGTTTCCACTGTAAAAGAAAAACGTGGCTTCCCTTCATTCCCCTTCTTTGTAATCACATTAATTACACCGGCAGCCGAACGCTGTCCCAACATGACGGTAGAAAGTCCATCCTTTAATACCTGAATACTTTCAATCTGCTCCGGGTCCATTGTATAGAGATCCCGTTCAACACCATCTACCATAAATATAGTTGTACGGGCATTGCGAACATTCCAGTTATAAGCAGCCTGCATACTGCCACTCTGCTTGAATGAAATATTCAATCCCGGCATACGTCCTTGAGCAGCTCCAAGAAAGTTGTACGTGGGAGATGTTATCAAAGAAGAATGATCTACCAAACCTATTGTCTCAATCAGATTGTCCTTTTTGACAGTGCCACGCAAAAGATCAATATTCTCATTTTTAGCTTCTGTTCCCGGTAACACTCGTGGAGCCAACTGGACAATAAAGCGGTTTTGACCTTTATATGTCACTTCCTGGGCATAGAAATCCGGATGTACAAAATTGAGCAGCGTACCTTTTTCTACAGGCAAATCAAACTGCCCTTCGGCATCCGTCAGGACTTGTACCTTAGTACCGGGTACTTGTACCAACACCCCCGAAAGGGGCTTTCCGTTTGCATCAGCCACTGTTCCTGTTATCTTTCCAGGTTCCGCATAGGCGGTAGTAACCAAGAACAATGCGCAGACGAAACATTTGAAGAATCGTTTTTTATTCATTGTAAAGAATTAAAGTTTAACACATTATTATATATGAACTCAAACATAAAAATCAGATAACTTCCGGCAAAGTAAAACTAACCTACCTTCAGATATTGTTCCCTCAAACTGGTTCGTACCGTTTTACGAGCCAGCAACATTTGTCCTTCCACTGTACGGACAGACAATGACAATACTTCAGCTATAACCGGACATGGCATATCCTGATAGAAACCCAGTTCGTATATCTTCCTCCGCCTATCGGGAAGAGTAGAAACAACACTTGTATGCAGAAGATTCAGCTCATTGAATGCGATGCCTTCTTCTGTCGTATTACAATAAGTTTCCTGAGTGTAATATGCATAAGCAGTAAAATCTTCTTTTTTATAATAACGACGAATTTTGTCTGTTATAAGATTACGGGCAATCGTAAAGAGTAATGCTCTCACTGTTTGAGGAGCTACAAATTCCTTATGTTCCCATAAACGTACAAAGACATCTTGCGTGAGATCTTCTGCTTCATATAAATTAGTAATACGGGCAGCAATATAACTTCTGATAATACTCCAATACTGCTGGTAGCATTCTGAGAAGAAATGCCTTGATGAGGTTGCATGTTTACTCATAGCATATATTTTATTCCGTTTAACGATGATGCAAAAGTAAAATACTGCCATTTCATTAGATAGTAACCTCGTAACAAAACATATAATTCTAGTAACATTATCTCCTCTGGTACTAAAAACGACCTTTTCATCGAGAAAAACAAATAAAAAAAGGTATACCAGACTGGTATACCTTCCAAATAAACTTTCTCTATTATCAACTATTCAGAGACAGTAAGCAACATTGGGCATTAATTATCAGAGGGATCAACTCCTACCTCTATTCTATGGCGAAATTATAAAAAAGTATATATCTCCCACCCTTGCTTGTACTGAACAGGACTAGCAATTCTGCCAGTCTAGTCTAGTACAACTCCCTTTGCTATCACTTCAGAAATTGTCGGAGTCTTTAATTTTTCACTTGTATTAAAACGGATACGCACAAAACGAACTTTTCCGGTCTTCAGTCCAGTAATAAGTTCCGTACGGATTTCCTTTTCATTTTTTGATTTATCCAGTAGTGTATTCCAAAGAATATTATCAGCTGATGCCTCAATTATGTATTGATAAACTCCCGCAACAGGAAACACTATTTTCACTTCACGCAGAGAAAGCCCTTTCTCCGTATCCAACATCCAATAGACTTCCGAATCATTCGTATCTGCCTGCCAATAAGTCTGCTCATCACCGTCAGCTGCATATCCCGCCTGATAGTCCGGTGCAGAACTACTGGCAAACACAGGATTATTATGGCCGAATGTTTGTATCACTTCTGTTGTCTGCTTCTCTTTCGTAAAGCGTATGTAAGAGCGTTCTTTTACAACCGGGGTTTTTCCTTCCGCATATTGGGGAGCATCTTCAAAAATTATCTCAATTTGCGATGAAGGAAGTCCGGGTGCACTTGCTTCAAGCACTGAAACACCAGCATAGTAAGAACGAAACTCAATAGCTGCTTTCCCATCCATTATACGAATATCACTTCCTTCACTAAAAGTAATGGAGGTTCCGGTAGGGAACTCACCCGGTCCGGATATCAGTTTGAGAGTTACTGTCGGAGAATCGCTCAGTTCTTTGCCTTCTGCATCAAGAATCGTAACATAAAGCATTACATCGTCTGTTCCATCTGCACGCACTCCCCTTGTCTCGGATGCCGTCAGTCGGATTTGGGCAGGCACTCCTTGTTTAGTCCATTCAGGAGGAGCTATCTGGCGATATTCATTCCGATACCAATACCATGCACGCTTCGGAATACGGAAATAATCTACAATTCCCATTTTTCCCAACTGACTGCCTGCAATACTTCCATGATCGAACCCACACCAGATAGCCTGCCCGCTACGCCATGTCCGTCCTTGCCAGGCATTTTCTTTTTGCAGGTCTCCCCATCCCGGCTTATAGTCACCCGGACGGTCTGCAGTCGTACTTCCATATTCAGAAACCAAACTCGGAATTCCCGGGTTTTGGAAATCGGGAATAGTACCTCCGTCACCATTATATCCGGCCACGTCACCTATCATATCAATACGTTCTTTTCCTAAAGGGCGCTGAACTCCGCCTACAGCAGCCGGACGAGTAGGGTCTAACTTACGACTTAAGTCAACCATCTTCTGAAGCAGGCGCCGTACACCAGACATAGTCTGAGGTGCTGAGAAAAAAGCTTCATTACACATACTCCAAGCTATAATAGAAGGATGGTTCCGGTGAATCCGTATCATTTCGGTTAATTGCTGCATAGCACTGGCTTCAAAACCTGCTTCATCTTTCTCATTGACCGGATAAGCACTCGAATTCCAATATCCATCCGGTCTGAAACCACCGATTCCCCAGAAAGGAGCCTCCGACCAAAAGAGCATACCTTCTTCATCACATGCCCGTGAAAAAGCAGGTGCATGCGGATAATGCGAACCACGTATGAAGTCAAAACCGGCTTCTTTCATCATACGCACATCACGTTTCATTCCACTCTCCGTCACTGCATCTCCCCAGCCGGCATGATCCTGATGCACGTTGGCACCACGCAGGAAACGATGTTCTCCGTTTAAGAAAAATCCTTTGTCGGCAGTCCACTCCATCCATCTGAATCCAAAACTTGTTTCCTCACGGTCAATCATCTTTTTACCTTGATACAATGAACTGACAACCTTATACAAAACCGGATTCTCAGGAGACCACAGAACCGGACCTTTCACCGATTGGGTATGCTGCACAAATTGTGTTGTAGTATTTGCCCCTATTTTCTCTTTATGACTGACAGATGCCACTACCTTCCCTGCTTTGTCGATTACTTCTGTGACTAATTTATATTCAGTCGTTTTATTCGTACGATTACAAACGTCGGTGCACACTTTTACAACAGAAGCCTCTCCCTGATTTTCCTGCAAGTCAGGAGTCGTGACCCACGTACCACACCAATCGATAAAAGCAGAAGACTTCATCACCAGACGCACATTACGATAAATGCCACCACTAAAAACATGTTCCCCTGCTCTGGGAGCCACATCCGGCTTCCAAAGATTATTCACCCGAACTGCAATCAAATTATCACCCCTTTGGACAGCCGGCGAAATATCAACCGTAAAACCAGTATATCCTCCCATATGCGCCTTTATAAACTGCCCGTTTACAAATATTTCCGCTTCCTGAAAGACTCCGTCAAACTCCAGAAATATATTTCTTTTCAAATCGTCAGCCGACAAAGACAATTCTTTCCGATACCATCCGTATCCCACATAAAAATCATTGGACATAAAGTAAGGGATACTAAAAGAATGCGGCAAACCTACCGTTTCCCAGTCTTTATCATTGAAAGAGCTATATTCGGCACCCTGATAATCACCTTGGGCATATTTCCATTCCCGGTTAAAATTTATCGTCCGACGGGGAGAATCCGCTGCCTGTACCAAAGATGAGGAAGAAAAATAACTCCCCCCAACAACCATCCATATCCAAAAAAAAAGTTGCTTTAACATAAAAGTGTGTTTCATCATTCAATTATTTTATCATTTTAAAGATCTTATTATCAATCAAAAAAGAATACTTCTTCACTGTTTACTACGAACAATGAAAACAATTCACCTATTTTTTGATCAATAAAAACCTTAATCATACCAGTAAAAAACCGGAGAATCAAGGAGTAACAAAGTTTCCTACAAAATTAACTGTTTTTCTTCTACTATTTCCCAAAACATCTATTTTTTCTCTTAGGAGAGTATTGGATGGCTCAAACATCACATCCTGTATTGCCTTGGTTCTGATTGACTGGACTTTCTCTCTGGAATATAGGCAGATAAATTCGGTTGTATTGGAGATAAACTTTCTTCTGATTTATAGCAAAGTTATCTTTATCGGCAAGCAATCTATAAACGCAAGCTTTGTTTTTACAAATGCAACCTTTGTTTTTATAAACGCAAGTTGCATTTATAAAAACAAAGGTTGCATTTTAAGTTTGGAATAAGCATAAAAAGAGTTTGGTATTAGAGAAGAAGAAGTTTATCTCCAATACAACCGAACTTATCTGCCTATATTCATGAAAAGAGATATTAATGAAAGATGAAGAACTATTTCACCTTTATACCTCTAATATACCCATTAGTAATAAATCCATCAATGCTTTCCATCTTCTTTCCGTTAATTACCACATTCTCGAAAGTGACATTCTTCACATTGCGTTCTTCATCCAGCCCTTTGATTAGAGACGGATTCTCGCCCACTCCGTTATAAGTAATATTACGGAAAGTCACATCTTCAATACCACGCCCGGGTTGTCGGTCATATTTCGGATTGAAGCGTACGTTTACATGAAACAATCTGCCTTCTTGAATACTTTCTACTCTCACATCTTCAAACAACACCTTACGTACCAAGTTTTTATCTCCGCAGTCTATCGCCATACAACCTTGATAAAGAGGATCATCTTCATCCTGTTCCAATATATCAATATTACGGACTATTATATTTTCTACCATCTCCCCCACTTCATCTTCCGGATTTCCATGCCCGCCAATATTGACAGGATGAGCAATGTCCGCCCAAAGGACAGAATTCTGCAAAGTTATATTCTGACTTCCTCCATAATAACTCCAACGATGAGCGTAAATCGCTATGCAGTCATCACTGTTACGCATAAAGACATTGTCTATCAGTACATCATTGCAACACATTAAATCAATGCCGTCACTCCATCCCTTACAACTAAAGGATTTAAGATTTTTAATAGTCAATCCGTTAGCTTCTCCACCAAAGATGGTATAATGATCCGGATTTACTACCGTAATTCCGTCTATCAGAATATTCTTTGAGTGCGTTATTTCCACGCCACGAAGCGGATGATCGAGAATACCACGACCGATGATCCGTACATTTTCAGCTTTATCTATTAAGAACTTTGCCTTCACCACTGCTCCTGGCGCCAGATAGACAGTTGTATTGGAAGGTATCTGTATTTGTGTATTCGGCAAGTCCTGCGGTCGGTGAACACCAGGTCCGAAATACATCACTTTATTACTGCTCCCGGTATATGTCTCAGTCTCCAGAGGATTGGCAAACAAATGAAGATTATGCAGACGGTCGCCATTAAACTCTACCGATAAATACTGCGGTTTCTCCAATCTGAAAAGAATTACATTCCGGTCTACCGTATGTTGTATATCCGATGCCAAAGGACGAATTTTCACATCTTGAATGAGACCATTATTTTTCTTTACCATCACTTCTACAGGACTTCCCATATCAAACTGCACCATTGAAGCAGATTGTACATTATCCATGTCGACACTGACCTTATATTCGAACAAGTCTTTCCAATCTCCTCCGGGGATTCGGACCTTCACGGTATAATCATCACTCGGTGGCATTCCGGCATTCAAGGCATCCGGATAGGTCACCAACTGAGCATTTACAGATGTCGAAAGTGTAATAAAAACAGCCAACAGGCAACAGTTTCTTTTCAATAATCTTTTTACCATATTCATTTCACTAACCTTTTTAAACTTTGTATCTATATACAATTTGAAATATGCGCAAAACTATGTTTTATTCCGTATTGACATTGGCAATCTGGTAACAAAGCCTATCAACCTAGTAACAAATACGAAAAATCTCTTTTACTATTCCTTATTACGAATAATAAAAGAGATTTGCCTACCCGGACCCTAAACCCTTCTCAGGATTTCACTTTTTTTCTATTTTACAGTTCTCCGCATATTGAGTGGGAAGCATTCCAAACATCTCTTTAAAACATTTAGTGAAATAGCTTGCCGAACTAAACCCTACATGGTCTGCCACTTCCACTATTGTCAGCTGACTGCCTTGAAGGAGTTGTGCAGCTCGTTTCAAGCGAATACTCTTCATGAAATCAGAAGGAGTATTTCCTGTGATAGCATGCAATTTACGATATAGGTTCATACGGGTCATCCCCAAATCCCGACTTAATTCCTCCACTGCGTATTCTGTATTATCCATATTTTTCTCCATACACTCCAGAGCCTTCTGTATCAACTGTTCGTCAACCGAAGTAATAGTGATAGATCCAGGGTTGATTTCAATATTTCGACCAAACTCTTGTTTCCTTTTTTCCTGCTGTTCTATTAGTTTCTCCACTCGCACCATCAGCATATCAAAATTGAAGGGCTTGGACATATAAGAATCTGCTCCTACTTCATAACTGTTGATTTTCACCTCATCGGCTGTCCGGGCTGTGAGCAATATGACAGGAATATGAGATGTCTGTACATTCGTTTTAATCCGACGGCACAATTCAATTCCGTCTACTTTTGGCATCATAATATCACTGATTATCAAATCAGGATTCTCATCAATCGCTACTTTTTCCCCTTCTTCTCCATCTGCCGCCTCTTTCACTTCATAACGTTCTTCAAACTGTTCTTTCAAGAAGGAACGAAACTCCTTATTGTCCTCCACAATCAATAGCTTCTTCCGCCCATCCATGCTCCCTTGAATCTCTGCCGACACTTCACTCTCTTCCTCCACAGCTTCTTCACAGACAGTCTTCTCCTGCGGTTCCAGATCAGCCGATAGCCACACCGTAAAAACAGAGCCCCGCCCCGGATGACTGACTACGGTCACCTCACCTTCGTGCAGATGCACATACTCCTTTATCAAATGTAATCCGATACCACTACCTAATTTATCCTCTTTCTGACGTTGAACCTGATAAAACCGTTCAAAAATATGGGGTAAATCAATCTCTGAGATTCCGATACCCGTATCGGATACTTCAATTTTTGCATATGATCGCCCTTCCTTCTGTTCAAACGTAAGAGAAAGGCAAATCTGCCCGCCTTCCGGCGTAAATTTGAAAGCATTCGACAAAAGATTATTGATTATCTTATGCACCTTATCTCGGTCAAAATACATATATAATGCAGACGAAGGGGTCTGGCAGGTATATTCAAAACTCTTTTCCGTAGCAACCGGAACAAAACTATTATAGATAAATATGATAAATTCTTTTATATCTCCTTTTATCAAATGCAGCTTTTCACCTTTCATCTCCAGTTTACGGAAATCCAACAATTGATTGACCAATGTCAGCAATTCCTGGGCATTCCGATAGATATTCTCCAGCTGCTTTTTTGTTGGGTCATCCGTCATTTTGCGTTTCAACATTTCCAAAGGAGTAATAATCAGGCTCAAAGGAGTTCTCAGTTCATGGCTGATATTCGTAAAGAACCGAAATTTTAACTGATCCAATTCTTCTTTTTGCTTCAGGGCTTCTTCTTCCTGCATTCGGACTATTTTCCTGTGGTTCCGACGATTCATAAACACAACCAATCCGGCAATAACCAGACAGAAGAAAATAAAATAAATAATTCGGGCAGCTATAGTATCCCAAAATGGAGGCTGAATAGTAAGGATAAGCTGAGTCTCTTTGCCCCATGCTTTATCATTGCCGGCTGTCACTACTTTAAAGACATATTCTCCCGGTGGAAGATTATTATACGTCACACGACCTTGTCCACTTTCCGACTGCACTTCCACCCATCCCTTATCGAACCCTTCCAGATAATAACGGAAAAAAGTTCGGGAAGGATTAATAAAGTTTAATCCCGAAAAGTCCAGTGTGATAAAATTCTCATCATAGTTCAATACGATTTCGTCAACATGGCTGATGGCTTTATCAAACAGAACACGTCCGTTATGCTCTTCTCCCGGAAACATCGGAGTATTGAAAAGTCGAAAAGATGTAATGAGAGGAGAATTTTCGGACTTACCGGACGAAATATTCTCCGGAGTAAATGAATTGAATCCATTAACCCGACCGAAGTAAAGTGTACCATTTTTCGTCTTCAAGGAACTAAATTCATACAGGTCATCCCGTTGCCATCCTACCTCAGAGGTAAAACTAATCACATCGAAGGTATAATTATCTCCCTCTTGTTTCACTATTATCTTACAAAGAGAGTTAATGGTAGAAAGCCATATATCCCCATTGTTATCTTCCTGTATGCTTTGAATCGTTGTATTAAATAAACCTTGTTCTTTACCAATTCGATAAATTTTATGGTTCCGGGTCACTACATTAAGCCCATACTGAGTGCCGAACCATAATTCTCCTCTGCTATCTTTAACGATACAATTATACTTATTGCTTTCATGGTTAAAGAGTGCATTTCCCGGATCATCCAATTCCGGGATATACACAGAATCCTTATCCGGATCATAAATATACAGGCCATTGTCTGCTCCAACAATCAGACGTCCTTCTTTATCTATTTCCAGTGTATTCGCTATTTTGTACTTCTTCAATTGGGGGTGTTTGTTCAGTAACAAATCTATTTTCCCATCTTCCGGATTAAATCTCCCTACTCCACCATATACACTTACCCAGATCTGTCCATTTGAGTCTTCAACGATAGTACGAATATTAGTATAATCCGGATCGTTCTGATAATTCATATTAGGATAAGAGTAATTCCGAACTTTTCCGTTTACAATGGAATATAATCCGTCGTGAAAAGTGCCGAGCCAAACACGCCCACGAGTGTCTTTATATAATTTCCGGCAAATCTGATGTCCCAATTCATTATACGGTATATCCATCATCCCTGTTTTGGGATGATACCGATACAGTCCCTTTGACGTTCCCATCAGGATAGTCTCATCATCCATTTCAAGCATGGTCCGAACTGTCTCATTTTTCCATTCCCCCGACACATTACTTCGATTATATATTGGAAAGTTACTCATAGCAGGATGATAATAGCAAACGCCCTGATTAAAGAAACCGATCCAAAGTCCTCCACTTTGCTTATCAAAAAATATACTATGGACGTCGTTCTGAATGCTGCTTCCAGTCAATAACGGAAGAGATTTCATACGGGTAATGGAATAATTCCTTCTATTGATAAGGTAAAGCCCGTTAGTAACAGACCCCACCCATACATTTCCATCACTATCCGCACACATACTCGTAAGCATATTATAGTCATCCAATTGAATATCCGAGATCTCGGTCCAATGATTGGAATGGGCATTATAATATCCTACTCCCCGATCCCACATCAGCCAATAATCTCCATTATCCAGCATTTCAGGAATGACCTGATCTTCTGCTTTCAGCTTACCAACCAGAAATTCCTCCTGGCGAATAAAACGTTTTTCTTTCCAGTCATAACAACGAATCATCCCCTTGCGGTGTATCATCCAGCATAGATCACCCCGGCTCGTCACTTCGCGAAGCGTACCGTTATGCTGAATAAAGTCATCATCACGACATACCATCTCCATTTTTTTCTCAGACGGATCATACGAATAAACCGAATGTCCGGCAGTGACAAACCAATATCGCTGACTGGAATCAATGAATAAATCGCATATCTTTTCTTTCAAGCCGAAACTGAATAACAAAGAATCAACATTATTAATGTACTTTTCGGCAGAAAGATCAAATACGCGAAGAATTCCTCTTTCTTTCATCCACACCCGATTGGATGAATCAACATATTGTCGCGGAATGACATGATCATAATCGATGCTATAGTTACTCTTGGCATCATAGGGAAAGTTAGAAAAGCTACTACCGTCATAAAGACTCAGCAGAACAGTAGTACGTATCCCTATACGGCCATCGGGTATACGAAAAATACTTTTTACATAATTATCGGGCAATCCGTTTGCTACTCCAATATGCCGGAAGACAAACGGAAGCTGGTCTGCCTGAAGTTTGAGCGTATATAGAGTAGAAAGGAAAAATAAAATATATAAATAGCGTGTCTTCATATCACAACGACAGATGATTATTGTGCAATTTATAACTATTTACGGAAGCGATAACAATGCATGCATTCACAAACTTCTGTTTTAACCTTATTTAAAGGAGCCGCTTGTGAATACAATATTTTCCACATGAGGCCCTACGTAAATACGTGCCATGTCAGAAGTCTTGTACCACTGAGGTTTGTCCGGCATATGATCATCAATCAGTTTTCCATTTATTCTCAAGTTTTCGAAACGTATGTTCTTTACTTTACGTTTCTCATCATATCCTTCAATAATAGAAAGTTCCGCATTCTCTCCGGTATAGGATATATTCTTAAACAAGACGTCTTCAATACCTCGTCCAGGGGCTGTACAGTATTTCTCATTATAAAAGATACGTAAATTGACAAGTTGCCCCTGACGGAAATTCTCAACACGGATATTTTCGAAATGAACATTGCGTATTAGATTATTATCACCGGCATTAATAGCCATACATCCTTGATAATCTATCTGTTTCTCACGATGGTCCAAAATATCAATATTGATATAATTCAGATCTTCCAGAACTTCGGGTGCTTTTGAATTACCATGGATTCCAATAAAAATAGGATGGGCCACATCTGCCCAAAGGGTGGAATTCTGCATGGTTATGTTCCGACAACCTCCTTCAAATCCCAGACGGGTTCCATACACAGTAGTACAATCATCTGAGTTGCGGCAGAAAACACCATCAAATAATACATTATTGCTCGCAAAAACATTCATGCCATCTCCCCATCCATAATAACTAATACTTTTGACATTACGGATCGTAACATTTTCCGATCCTCCTGTTGCACATTGTGTAGCTACAATTCCTTCTACATAGACATTACGGGAATTTGCTATACGAATGCCTCCTTTTATGGAATGATCGATAATTCCTCTTCCCAGCAATTTTACATCATGCACATTTTCAATCAGAATACGCCCCATTAAAACAGCTCCTCCCGCCAGATAGACAGTCTTACCGGAAGGAACTTTCAATTCTCCATTTTCTACTGTATGTATTCCAGAACCATAGTAAAGTACTTCCGGATCATCTTTGTTAGGAGTCATTCTTTCCGGATGTCCTGCAAATAAGTGAAGATTATGAAAAATATCTCCGTTCACTTCCACTGACAGATTTCGCGGACGTTCTAATGTAAAAGTAACGGTATTACCATTGATCTGAAACGGTATATCATACGAAAGAGGACGGACTTTTGCGGTCTGCACTTCTCCCCAATTATAGGTTACAGCCACTTCTACCTTCCCTGTAAAATCAAAGGTTGCCATCGAAGCACTTTCTACATAATGTTTCGTATCTCTCACCTCATCTACCTTGATAAGGTAGGTAGACAATGTGTTCCATTCTCCATCCAGCTGACGGACTTTAACTGTAAAATCACTATTTAAGGCAACTCCTGCCGGAGCATTCCAAGTTACAAGCGTGTCTTTGGCAAAGACACAAGTCACACTCCCCAATAGTGCAGCAAATAATAAGGACCCATATTTTTTCATGATATTATCGAATAAAAATCTTTTTATAGTACTACGAACAATAAAGAAGATCCACCTATTCTTTATCCGATTTATTCATGAAAACTTAGAAGATGAATTGAAATCGCCCCTGCAAAACACTAAAGTCGTTTTTATCAATTACCTTCACATTCGCTCCGGGAAGGAAATAGCTATAGTTCAGTTTGATTGCGATATGTTTATTCAGATAGTAATTAAGTCCTACGGAGAAATCTTTCTGCCTGCCTCCTTCAATTCCCGAAGAGGAATCATTCAAAGTGAGATAATTAAATCGCGCGCACAGTTCAAGACTTTTTCCTTCCGGTCTTCCCGGACACGCCACTTCTTCATCATACAGATAATGATGCCCCAGCAATAACCAGGAACATTGTATATACGCTCCCTGTGCCACATAATCTCTAAAATTATGTTGTCTATTGACATGAGTACGGATGTATTCACTCTGCAGAAAGAATTTATGATAATAAATGAGCAACTCCGTTCCTATTTTAAACTGTGATACTGCATTATCTACATTTGCCACGACCAATGTACGATTATCAATGGTACTCACTCCCACAGATTTATAAGTGAATGTATCCTTATTTCCATCTTCCGGAAGTACACCATCCGGTGTACGACGGGTGACAGCCACTCCCAGATGAATTAGTTTTCCTTTTTCATAAACAGGACGATACACCAAACGGGCATCAATGGCATATCCCTGCGACACATTTTTCAAGTTACTTAAATCATTATCGGTAAACAATCCGCCACACAGATAGTAATGTTTTGCATTATAAGAATAAGCCACTCCCATACGCCGACTATTCGTTAATGCCAGAACAACACCCGGTGATTGATTAAAGCGAAGATCAAACGTACTGCAAAGCATATCCAGACTAAACGGTTCATAGAACTGACCGACCTGAATGGAATGTTTCTTATAAGAATAGGTGGCAAAGGCATCCTTAATCGCAGCTTTATTCCCTGCATATCCCATCTCCAGTTTCATCTTCCAATTCCGGTAAGTAGCCTTCATACCTATACGAAGATCGTTAAACTCCGTTCCATTTCCAAAATCCACCGGATTCTTTAAATAGATACCGCCGTCCATCAACATGCGTCCGGTTATCTTATACTGTATCTCATCCGTAGCATTTTGAGCTGTGATCGTCGAAACGACCAGCATAGACAACAAAAAAAGAAAGAATTTCAAGCTATATTTCATTCGTTTCATCAGTCCTCTTTTTCAGATTTGTGACAGGGTAGATTCCATTCCTTCACCCACAAACTTTATCCCTCCGGATAATCCTGCTTCCCGCTCTTTCTTCAGTAGCTTCTCTTTTTTATAGCGCTGTATCAAATAAATCATGGAGCAAGTAAAAGCAACCGTGCAGATCAGCCCCACATAACCGGACAACAGATTGTAAAACTCCAGCCAGTTAATTTCTGCATGGGCAAATTCTTTAAACATCAGTACCAATACAGTGCCTGTATAACCGATGAAGTCAATTGTCACAATGAAAAAGCCTACATTGCCTTTTATCTTGAAACAGGCAATAAAACGGTCGAAGAAGATACTCTGAAAACAAAGATAAGCAACGTAAAGACACAGACTCTGCACAAACAGCCAAGTGATGGCATCCAATTGCAGAGAATCATAGTTGAACGAAACAAAACTCATCGTAGCTGTCCCCATCACTACCAGTCCAAGCAAAACGACCAATACTTTTATATTGCTTCTGACAAAAACCATTGCTCCGAATAAAGCGAGAATGATTAATGTGACCACCGTATCCACTTGTGCAAACATCCACGAAGAATGCCCGCTCATATCAATAATCTTCACAAGAAAATCTTCTTTTATGTCTCTAAGCACTACTAACATCAAATTGGCGACAAACAGTAAAATGAGGAAAGGCATGAAATCAATGAACAGTTCTTTCCGCTGTCTCCCATTCAAGGTGACCCGATGACTTTTTTGCTCGATATCCTGCTCAGTCGGTTGCGGTAAGCGAGTTAAGCTATAGCCTAGCAATGCCAACAAAGGAAGTGCAAAAGCACCGATCAACGCCGGCATCCAGAACTCACTGACATTCAAAGTATTCATCACAAAAAGTCCGATCGACTTCGCTGTCCCCGAACTGATCACAATACTGATTCCTAACAGACTTGCCAGAATATCCGTCGTCCTGCGCCCTTCAATAAAGCTGAAAATCACTCCCCACATACATCCCAATGAGAGTCCATTAAAAAACATTGCAAACATATTATAAGGAGCAGGAAGTAATCCAAATGCAACCAGCGACAGTTCTGCCACAGCAATAGAGACAAGAATAAACTTCAAACGATTCTCCCTTTTCAATTCGGATATCAATTTGATACCGATAAACTTAGCTATCAGATAGCCCAAAATCTGAATAATGGTAACCAAAACTTTATAGTCAAGACCGAAAGCTTCCAGTCCGTCAAAAGTAGCAGCTGTAAATGGTTTGCGGAGCGCATATACCAGAGAGTAAGAAAGAAGAGCTGCTCCGCCAGCCCATAAGATAAAGAGTAAATCAGACAGTTTCTTGTTAGCACTTAATTTCAACTTTGCCTCAGTAATCGTTTTCATACTTTTCGTTTTTGATTTCTGAGGCAAAAGTAGCGTGGAACAGCGAGGAGATAAATGAATTATAGAGATTCATTTTCTTCATTATCAAGCAGAATCCGACGTAATATTAATGTAATGTTTATGTAACTGCTTTTTCTTATAAATGGAATAAAAAAGAGATTTAACAGTCCTTTTTTATTCCATTATTTCATCTTATGAAATGGTCCTTATTGCACAGCTAATAAAGTCAATTTAGACGTTACTCCGGATTGTACGGTTTTTCCGTCAATCATTATTGTGCAGGGAGCAGAAGAAAGGATATACCATTTTCCCTGCTTCTGTTCAAGCAACACGTTAGCAGTTGCTGAAGTCCGGATACTAACATCCGATGTAATCAACTGCGTCCCATTTCCCAAAAAGAATGTCCGGTTTCCCGCATACTCGTTACTGATTACGGCGTAGTCCGCTTTCACTTTCATTCCCCGATAGGTAGCGGTTTGCGACGAATCGGACAAAGAGAAAATATGATCTGTACGTCCGTTTTTACTTTCGACACAGATACCTGCAAAGTCTTTCAAACCGGCTTCTTCCGCATCAAAAAAAGAAACTGCCTCAATAGCCGAAGGTTCTTTCCGCGTACTAGGTTCATAAACAGCGACAAAAGGACGGTTCCATGCCTCTCCATGCTGGCGGGCGACAAAAGTCAAAGTTGGTTGCTCCTTTATATTATAAGGCATACCGGGAGTACGGCTCAACCCTTCAGTCATCGGTGCCAACGCTGTGAATACTTCCCGTTCCGGTTCCCCCTTCATCCAAAGGTTCATAGAAATATCATCTCCGTCTTTATCCTTCATATCAATTGTAAAAGTCACTTTCACATCCTTATCGGTAGCAGTCACCTTCTTATCATATAAGTAGGAATAAGCATAAAGATGAGCCCCTGCGAAAGCTAGTTCTTCGGTAGGCTGTAAATTCAAGCCTGTACCATCAGCAGCCGTAAGTGTCATTGTCTGCCCTAAATTATGGTAGAAATAATCGTGCATTTTATCGCCTCCCTGTTCTTTCCGGCTTCGGAATACATCGACATAATACCCTGTCTCCGCCCCGGTAGTAACAATACTCATCATGCGAGTCTGATCTGCCCGGCTTTCCGGCTCCCGGAAAGCCACATTGCTATATGTGACAGAAGTAAATCCGCTTCCCAATTCAGCCGTGGCCGGAAAACAAGAAAGTAAGTCGAAAGAATGATTACTTTTCATCACCGGATAACTCGAAATACCATCTACACAAACTGTATTATGACTAGGAAACTGAGAGTAATATTCAGCATAATCCAGACCACTATATAAGAAAAGTCCGATTCCCGCATCCGGTCCCAACACATATCCCTTCCCGTAAAGTTCCATCGAAATCCCGTTCGCATGCATATGATTACCTTCACTTGCATTCAACGAAATCATCAGACTGTTGCGTGAATCCATTCCATTCCGCTGTACCAGCCATGATACATTGGGAGCATAGAATAAAGGAGATACATAGTCTTCTATTTTCCCCGCCTGTACTTTCGGGTCCAGTACTAACGGTTTGTCTTCAAAGAACGAATTGACAGATACCCGGACATTCTTCTTACCCTCTTTTTCGTTGTCGGCTACCGGATTCAGACATTTCAACAAAGCTGTAAAGTAACGTTCTTGTTCCTTTTTTCCGTTTACCTGCGCATTCTGTATCATCCGGATAAAGAAGTTCGTATTCAAATAACCCGGATGCGTATCTCCAAAACCACAAATCATCCTATTAGGAAAAAGATACTGAGGAGTAGCCGCTACAGCTTTTGCCAATACAGGCATTGCTGCTACCAAATCATATTGCAGATTATGATCAAACTGATTAGCGAAGTTCGCATAGTCATTGATTACTACGCTGCTGTATCCCGGACATTCCGCCCATATTCCTGTTTCGGAGTCAAAGCCATAATCAGCCAGCTTAGTCAGACTCCACTGGCGGATGCTCGAACGATTCATCACGTAGTCAATATAGTATTCGCGTCCTTTTCCATCCGTATACTCTTTATTATCTTCCAACACCAGTCCCACATTCATGATATATCGTGCCTGTAACAAATCCCAATTATTATGAGGTACTCCATTAGCTATAATATTATCTGCCCATTTCTTCAATGCTCCGGCATAAATTATCATCTTGTCCGGATAGTTAGATTTCAGATAATTATACAGGAAGTCATACAAAGGAACGACAATATGCAAAGCATCTTCATGAATCACTTCAAATGACGTCAACCCTACCAATGTCTGCTGATGCCCGTGATTCAAGTCAACAGGTACCTTTCTATAATAAATCCCCGTCATATAAGTATCGAAAACACCGGCAGCCAGTTTTGCATACTTTTCCTCCCCCGTCATCCAGTAGAGGAAAGCGGCATCACGGGCAATTCCCAGTATTTCACAATTCAGATTCTCAATATTACGTCCGGTCTTGGACGGATGTACACTCTCCAGCGGACGACCTTCCAAGGCATTATTGCAGAAAGTCACATTTCCGTCTTCATTATCATCATAAGGTACTATATCCTCAAGTTTAGGGCGACCGTGTGTGGCAGCCGTTCCCCGTGTTCCGGTATAACGTACGGTCGGAGCAGACGCCTTTTCACCTCCGGCATGGTCGAACACTTCTCCCTTCACGTACACTTCCGTCGCATGCGACTTCCAATACATTGCCAAACGGGATAATAACCAGTCCGGCTGACTTTCCGTACGACGTGTATATACATCTGTCCGTTCTTTCAGCTTATTAAAGACATCTTGTGCCCATGCCTCTTTCTTTATTAACTTCCATGTTTCTTTCTTTCCTTCCGGAGTAGTCAGTACTCTCGGATGCTCCTGCGGCATTTTTTCCGGCAATGGAATTTCTTGCCCGTGTATATTCTGGAAAAACAGCACACACAATCCTAACAAAATTCGCCTCATACTTCCATTTCTTAATTTACGTTTGCTATGTATTTAATACGAAAATAAGGAATTATTTACCTAACCGGTATCGGATGAGTTGTTTTTATTTTCACAGATGCCGATCCCCCTGTGCCCCCGGATTCTTATATATGTTCAAAAAGATAGCCTGCAAGCATTCTACTTACAGGCTATCACAATCCCCTTTTTTCCCTTTGTATCAGGGAGGCAACCTACGTTTCCCCGTCCTTTCGAAACCCTTGCTGTACATTCTTACCATCGAAACTACAAAAAGTTCGGGCAAGAACCATTTCCCCATTCAGACTCAGCTCCGGCAGGACCCTATAAGTTACTCTACAATATTCTTGCGAATCTCCCCAACTATTGTTGGATTCATATGGGTATTCGCCCTTTTCCGATGCGAAGATAATTTTTTTGTATCATTATTATAGTTAATACAGCCAAATAAAAGTGTTAAAAACAAAGATTTCATACCATACTTCCGCAGGCTTACACCAAACAGGAATATTTATTTTCGCCAAACAAAGCTCCAATTCCAAACAAAGAATTATATTTGCAGAAATCTAACAATTCTGATACTTATGAAAATACTATCTATCCATGATTTACAAATAATCAGGAAGAGAGCAGAGCACAATCTTTCATTGCGCGAAGAAAGTAATGAAAAAGTTTCCGAGAAATGTTGCGGCCTGGCGTCCGGAACAGAACATCTCCAGATTCTTATATGCGGAGGTACGGGTTGTAAAGCTTCTTCCAGTCAAGGCATCACGAAAAATCTTCAAAAAGCCATTGAAAGAAACGGGATTACTGACAAAGTAGATGTCATCACAGTAGGTTGCTTCGGCTTCTGCGAAAAAGGTCCCATCGTAAAAATCATTCCGGACAATACATTTTACATCCAAGTCACTCCCGAAGATGCAGAGGAAATCATCAGTGAACACATCATCGGAGGACGAAGAATCGAACGGCTGCTCTACACAGACCCGAAAACCGAACAGACCGTCAGTGACTCCAAACACATGGACTTCTATCGGAAGCAACTGCGGATCGCATTGCGCAACTGCGGATTTATCGACTCCGAAAATATAGAAGAATACATCGCCCGGGAAGGATACTTCGCATTAGCCGACTGCCTGCTCTGCAAACAGCCTGCCGACGTCATCGACGTTATCAAACGTTCCGGGCTACGGGGACGTGGTGGTGGTGGATTCCCTACAGGATTGAAATGGGAATTTGCCGGAAAACAAGTATCAAATGTAAAATACGTTGTCTGTAACGCCGACGAAGGTGACCCCGGCGCATTCATGGACCGCTCCATCATGGAAGGTGACCCTCACTCTATTGTAGAAGCAATGTGCATTTGTGGTTATTCCATCGGCTCCTCCAAAGGATTGGTCTATATCCGCGCCGAATATCCGCTTGCCATCAACCGTCTTAAAAAAGCGATTGAGCAAGCTCGTGAGTATGGATTATTGGGAGATCACATTCTGGGAACAGATTTCTGTTTCGATATAGAGATACGTTATGGAGCAGGGGCTTTCGTCTGCGGTGAAGAAACCGCCCTCATACACTCGATGGAAGGAAAACGGGGTGAACCGACCTTAAAACCTCCTTTCCCCGCAGAATCCGGTTATCTAGGCAAACCAACCAACGTGAATAATGTAGAGACTCTTGCCAATATTCCTATTATACTGACGAAAGGAGCCGAATGGTTCTCCTCTATCGGAACGGAACGTTCTAAAGGAACGAAAGTATTCGCTCTTGCAGGGAAAATTAACAATGTCGGACTCATCGAAGTGCCAATGGGAACCACTTTGCGGGAAGTTATTTACGAAATAGGCGGAGGCATCAAAGGTGGAAAGAAATTCAAAGCCGTACAAACAGGTGGTCCATCGGGTGGGTGCCTGACGGAGAAACATCTGGATACCCCTATCGATTTCGACAACCTACTGGCAGCCGGCTCCATGATGGGATCGGGAGGGATGATCGTCATGGACGAAGATGACTGCATGGTATCCGTTGCCCGTTTCTATCTCGACTTTACAGTCGAAGAATCCTGTGGCAAATGTACGCCCTGCCGTATCGGTAATAAACGTCTGCTGGAACTGCTGAATAAGATAACGGAAGGGCGAGGTACAGAAAAAGACCTGGACACGCTTTCCACTCTCGGAAAGGTGATAAAGGATACGGCACTTTGCGGATTGGGACAGACTTCCCCAAATCCGGTTTTATCCACATTGGACAACTTTTACGACGAATATCTGGAACATGTCAGAGACAAGACCTGCCGCGCCAAACAATGTAAGTCCTTGCTAACCTACACCATTAATCCGGAACTTTGTATCGGATGTCATCTGTGTGCCAAGAACTGTCCGGCAGATGCCATCAGTGGTTTAGTACGTAAGCCTCACGTTATCAATCCTGAGAAATGTATCAAGTGCGGCATGTGCATGGCACGCTGTAAATTCAAAGCTATTCTTGTCTGCTAAAATCTATTGCTATGGAAGAAAAACAAATCACCCTCCAGATAGACGGTCACTTTATTACCGTACCCGAAGGAAGCACGATCCTCGAAGCCGCTTGTAAAATCGGCATCAACATACCCACACTGTGTCACATCGACTTGAAAGGCACTTGTATCAAAAACAATCCCGCTTCCTGCCGTATCTGCGTAGTCGAAGTGATAGGGCGTCGCAATCTGGCTCCCGCCTGCGCTACCCGTTGCACGGAAGGGATGGTAGTAAAAACCAGTACGCTGCGTGTGATGAACGCCCGGAAAGTAGTAGCCGAACTTATCCTGTCCGATCATCCCAACGACTGTCTCACCTGTCCCAAATGCGGAAACTGCGAACTCCAGACACTGGCACTGCGCTTCAACATCCGTGAGATGCCATTCAACGGTGGCGAACTTTCTCCCCGTAAACGGGAAGTGACCTCCTCTATTGTACGCAATATGGACAAATGCATCTTCTGCCGCCGATGCGAAAGCGTCTGCAATGATGTACAGACAGTCGGAGCACTGGGAGCTATCCGTCGTGGATTCAACACTACGATAGCACCGGCATTCGACAGAATGATGAAAGACAGTGAATGTACCTACTGCGGACAGTGTGTAGCCGTATGCCCCGTAGGCGCATTGACCGAACGTGACTACACCAACCGCCTATTGGATGACCTGGCCAATCCCGATAAAGTCGTAATTGTTCAGACAGCTCCCGCCGTACGTGCCGCCTTGGGAGAAGAATTCGGGTTACCTCCCGGCACATTGGTAACCGGAAAAATGGTTTACGCCTTGCGCGAACTGGGCTTCGACTATGTATTCGATACAGACTTTGCCGCTGACCTGACCATCATGGAAGAAGGTTCTGAGATTCTGAACCGACTGACACGCTACTTGGATGGCGACAAATCCGTTCGGCTTCCAATCTTGACTTCCTGTTGTCCGGCATGGGTAAATTTCTTCGAACATCACTTCCCGGATATGCTGGATATCCCTTCTACCGCACGTTCTCCCCAACAGATGTTCGGCTCCATCGCCAAGTCCTACTGGGCAGAGAAAATGGGAATCCCCCGCGAGAAACTGGTAGTCGTCTCCATCATGCCATGTCTGGCCAAAAAATATGAATGTGACCGTGACGAATTTAAAGTGAACGGCATCCCCGACGTTGATTATTCCATCTCCACCCGCGAACTGACACGACTGATAAAGCGTGCCAACATCGGTTTTACCCTCGTACTGGACAGCCCATTCGACAATCCTATGGGAGAATCTACCGGTGCCGGTGTCATCTTCGGTACGACAGGTGGTGTAATGGAAGCCGCCCTGCGCTCCGTTTACGAAATCTATACCGGAGAACCGCTGAAAAATGTAAATTTTGAACAGGTACGCGGACTGAGCGGTGTGCGGCGTGCCACCATCCATCTAAACGGGTTTGAACTGAAAGTAGGTATCGCCCACGGACTAGGCAACGCACGACATTTGCTGGAAGATATACGAAACGGACAGAATGAATATCATGTAATCGAAATCATGGCATGCCCCGGCGGCTGTATCGGAGGTGGCGGACAACCGTTGCATCACGGCAATTCAGACGTTCTTTATGCACGTGCCAACGCCCTTTACCGTGAAGATGCCAACAAACCTTTACGAAAATCTCACGAAAATCCGTATATTCAAAAGCTGTATGAAGAATATCTCGGCAAACCACTGGGCGAGAAATCGGAAATACTGTTACACACGCATTATTTTAACAAATCGATCGATTAACTTTAAACAAGTAGTATTATGTCAGATATAAAGCTAGCCTGTGATGTGGTGGAACAAGTCAAAACGATTTGCGACAAGCATGGAAACAACCCGGGCGAATTAATAAATATTTTGCATGAAGCGCAACATCTGCACGGCTATTTGCCTGAAGAGATGCAGCGTATCATAGCCTCGAAACTCAGAATTCCCGTATCCAAAGTCTACGGGGTAGTGACATTCTATACTTTCTTCACTATGACTCCGAAAGGAAAGCATCCTATTTCCGTCTGTATGGGCACGGCATGCTACGTACGGGGATCAGAGAAATTATTGGAAGAATTCAAACGGGTACTTGGTATAGAAGTCGGAGAAACCACTCCCGACGGGAAATATTCATTAGACTGCCTGCGCTGCGTAGGCGCCTGCGGATTAGCTCCGGTAGTAATGATCGGTGAAAAGGTGTACGGACGGTTACAACCGGTAGACGTAAAGAAAATCATTGAGGAACTGGAATAAAACAAAAAGAGGGTCATCTCAAGATAAAACTCTCACTTTGAAAATTCTATCTTGAGATGACCCTTAGTTTTTTATCTATATCATCTATCTAAGACCGGACGTTTTTAGCTTAGCTTTTTTCCGTCATATCCCCACTTCACGTAAACGGCTCCCCAGGCAAATCCTGCTCCGAACGCAGTGAAAATCAGCTTATCGCCTTTTTTCAGTTTATTTTCAAAATCCCAGATACAAAGCGGAAGCGTGCCGGCGCTCGTATTGCCATAACGCTCAATGTTGACCATAACCTTTTCCGAGGGCACTTCCAGACGCTGTGTTACAGCAGTTATTATACGTTGGTTGGCCTGATGAGGAATCACCCAGTCAACATCTTCCTTCGTCAAATGATTTCTTGCAATAATGGCCTCACATGCATCCGACATATTGGCTACAGCATACTTAAATACCGTACGACCTTCCTGATAAATATACTGCATATGATTATCCAGACTATAATACGAATGCGGACATACAGATCCTCCGGCTTTTATATGCAGGAAAGGTAACCCTTTACCATCCGTCCGCAAAACGGAATCTATGATTCCTACATCTTCTGTCGTTGGTTCCAGCATGAAAGCAGCCGCACCGTCACCGAAGATAGGACAAGTTGCGCGGTCTGTATAATCAATGATAGAAGACATCTTATCGGCCCCCACTATGATGACCTTCTTATACTTCCCCGAACGGACAAAATTCGCTCCTGTCTCCATTGCATACAAGAAACCACTGCAAACAGCCTGCATATCAAAGGCAAAAGCATGTTTTAGCCCCAGTCTTTCGCAGAGGATAGATGCTGTAGAAGGAAAACGATAATCAGAAGTAGTAGTGGCAACAATAATCAGGTCAATATCATCCGGATTCGTATTCGTGCGTTGTATCAACTGCTTTACAGCCTTACGAGCCATGTAAGAAGTCCCGAGTCCTTCCTCATTCAAAATATGTCGTTCTTTGATACCAATACGCCCCATAATCCATTCGTCAGTGGTATCGACCATTTTAGAAATTTCATCATTAGTCAGCACATAATCGGGCACATATCCTCCGACTCCAGTAATTACCGCATTTATTTTATCCATCAAGTCTATTTTCAGAATTACAAAAATGTGATATCTCAAAAAATATCGGGCGCAAATATACAGAAAAGAGAATGATATACAAGAAAGGATTACTAAAAATACCAGTCTCTTTTACCTATGAAAAGAACTTTTGGCTAAAGACCGAGAAGTTTTGACTAAAATTCAGATAAGTACATAATTGAAAAACAAACGAAAAGAACCCCGCATAGCATAAAATGGTTTCACATTCTGCGGAGAGAGCGGGATTCGAACCCGCGATACACTTTTGGCGTATACACGCTTTCCAGGCGTGCCTCTTCAACCACTCGAGCATCTCTCCTTTCAAAACTCAATAAAAACATTGGAAACACCCCGTTTCCACTTCAAAATATCGGAGTCATCACCCTCCATAAAAACAAAAAAGCAGCTAAACAGCTGCTTTCCAGCGGAGAGACAGGGATTCGAACCCCGGGTACCTCGCAGTACAACGGTTTTCAAGACCGCCGCAATCGACCACTCTGCCACCTCTCCAGAACTTCCTTATCAGAAGTGCTTTTCGTTAAAAGCGGTGCAAAGGTACAAAGATATTTTAAACTTGCAAGAGTTTTCTCTCAAAAAATAATCGAATCTTTTCCTAAGGATAGCAATTAATAGGTATTTTATGTTGAAAAGCATAAAAGAGAGCATATTTATGCTGATTATATGAAAAATGATTGTAACTTTGTGCGCTCTAAAGAAAAGGATAACTACAACCTCTAATTTTATCATTTTATGGAATTAAACAAGATCTTTAAAGACGGTCTTTGGAGCAGCGAAATCAACGTTAGAGATTTCGTAAGTCACAATATCACTCCGTATTACGGAGATGCTTCTTTCCTCGAAGGACCTACTGAACGTACAAAAGCCGTATGGAACCGCTGCCTCGAAGCATTGGCAGAAGAAAGAGCAAACAACGGTGTCCGCTCGCTAGATAATGTTACCGTATCTACTATCACATCTCACAAAGCCGGATATATCGACAAGGAAAACGAACTGATCGTTGGTCTGCAGACAGACGAACTTTTGAGACGTGCCATCAAACCTTTCGGAGGTATCAACGTAGTAAGCAAAGCTTGCCACGAGAATGGCGTAGAAGTAGACGATCGTGTAAAAGATATCTTCACTCATTATCGTAAAACCCATAATGACGGAGTATTCGACGTATATACCGAAGAAATCCGCTCGTTCCGTTCGCTGGGATTCCTCACGGGACTTCCTGACAACTACGCTCGCGGACGTATCATCGGTGACTACCGCCGTATGGCTCTTTATGGTATCGACCGACTGATTGAAGCTAAAAAAGAAGACCTCCACAACCTGACTGGTCCGATGACCGATGCCCGTATCCGCCTGCGCGAAGAAGTGGCAGAGCAAATCAAGGCACTGAAAGACATGAAGGTAATGGGCGAATACTACGGACTCGACCTGAGCCGTCCTGCCTACACTGCGCAGGAAGCTGTGCAATGGGTATACATGGCTTACCTCGCTGCCGTAAAAGAGCAAGACGGTGCTGCCATGTCACTGGGCAACGTTTCTTCTTTCCTCGATATCTATATAGAATATGAACTGAGCAAGGGAACCATTACAGAATCTTACGCACAAGAACTGATCGACCAGTTTGTCATCAAACTGCGTATGGTACGCCACCTGCGTATGCAATCATACAACGACATCTTTGCCGGTGATCCGACTTGGGTGACCGAATCTCTGGGCGGACGTCTCAACGACGGACGTACCAAAGTGACAAAGACTTCTTTCCGCTTCCTGCAAACACTGTACAACCTCGGTCCTTCACCAGAGCCGAACCTGACTGTACTGTGGAGCCCGGAACTGCCGGAAGGATTCAAGGAATTCTGTGCCAAGGTTTCTATCGACACTTCATCTATCCAATATGAAAATGACGACTTGATGCGCGAAGTACGCCAGTCTGACGACTACGGAATCGCTTGCTGCGTATCTTATCAGGAAATCGGAAAACAGATCCAGTTCTTCGGCGCACGTTGCAACCTCGCAAAAGCCTTGTTGCTTGCCATCAACGGCGGACGTTGCGAGAATACAGGCACCGTGATGGTGAAAAACATTCCTGTGCTGACAAGCGACACGCTGAAGTTCGAAGAAGTAATGGACAACTATAAGAAAGTGCTGACTGAAATTGCCCGCGTATATAACGAAGCAATGAACATCATCCACTACATGCACGATAAGTATTACTACGAGAAAGCCCAGATGGCTCTTGTAGATACCAACCCGCGCATCAATCTGGCTTACGGTGTAGCCGGACTTTCCATTGCACTCGACTCATTATCGGCTATCAAGTATGCAAAAGTTACTGCCCGTCGCAACGACATCGGCCTGACAGAAGGTTTCGACATCGAAGGCGAATTCCCATGCTTCGGTAACGACAATGATAAGGTAGACCACTTGGGTGTTGACCTAGTATACTTCTTCAGTGAAGAATTGAAGAAACTGTCGGTTTACAAAAATGCGCGTCCTACCCTTTCCTTGCTGACCATCACCTCGAACGTCATGTACGGAAAGAAGACAGGCGCTACTCCTGACGGACGTGCCAAAGGTGTCGCCTTTGCTCCGGGTGCCAATCCGATGCACGGACGTGACAAGAATGGTGCCATCGCCTCTTTGAGCTCTGTAGCGAAACTTCGTTACCGTGACTCACAAGACGGTATCAGCAACACCTTCTCTATCGTTCCGAAATCACTGGGAGCTACCGACGAAGACCGTATCGAGAACCTCGTAACGATGATGGACGGCTACTTCACCAAAGGTGCACACCACCTGAACGTGAATGTTCTGAACCGTGACATGCTATACGATGCAATGGAGCATCCTGAAAAATATCCGCAGCTGACAATCCGTGTTTCCGGTTATGCCGTAAACTTCGTGAAACTGAGCCGCGAACACCAACTGGAAGTTATCAGCCGTAGCTTCCACGAACGTATGTAATCTTATATACTCTTATGACGATAAACGTACATTCATACGAAAGTATGGGAACATTCGACGGGCCGGGCTTACGGCTCGTCGTTTTTCTTCAAGGATGCAACTTCCGTTGCCTGTATTGTGCCAACCCGGATACGATAGCAGGAAAGGGAGGTACGCCTACCCCACCGGAAGAAATTGTCCGCATGGCAATGAGCCAGCGTCCCTTCTTTGGCAAACGCGGGGGAATCACTTTTTCGGGAGGAGAACCGACCTTTCAGGCAAAGGCACTGGTACCATTGGTTCGCGAACTGAAAGAAAAGGGAATCCATGTTTGTCTGGACAGTAATGGAGGAATCTGGAACGAAGAAGTGGAAGAACTGTTCAAGCTGACCGATCTCGTACTGCTGGACATAAAGGAGTTCAATCCCAACCGGCATCAAGCGCTGACCGGAAGAAGTAACGAACAAACACTACGCACCGCTGCCTGGCTGGAAGAACATGAGAAACCTTTCTGGCTACGCTATGTACTAGTGCCCGGATACAGTAACTTTGAAGAAGATATCCGCGCATTGGGAAAAGCATTGGGAACGTATAAAATGATTCAGCGTGTAGAGCTTCTGCCCTATCACACCTTAGGAGTACACAAGTACGAAGCCATGGAGCAGGATTACAAACTGAAAGATGTAAAAGAAAATACCCCCGAGCAAGTAGAACAAGCTGCGGAGGTATTCAAGGAGTATTTCACTACTGTAGTAGTCAATTAAAATGAAGGTGGAGAGCCTAGAACCCACTAACTCTCCACTTAATAAAATTCCCGCTTCCACTTCTAAATTTGAATTTAGCGGACGCTAAACTAAAAGAAAGAACAGGACGTCCCATCATATTCTAAGAATGTCTCGCAAATAACATTCTAAAATATTTCAGAATAAAAAACTAAAAGCGATATTTTAACCGTCTCCCGGTAAAATATCGCTTTTAAAATATAGAAATAAATTTTCTTATTAATAAGTAAGTCGTATACCCGCCTGTATGTTGAAGTTGAACGGATTCTCCTTACGGATGGTCTGCACGTCGGAACCATCATCAAAGAAATAGGCTACACCGGGCTCTACATATATACCTACCCGCTTCGTAGCATTCAACTGAGCGCCGACTGCACCGGACACGGAGAACTGCAAAGGTTTCACGGTTTCCTTTTCAGTGCCCAACTTACCATATACACATTTCTCAATCATACCTCCACCGGATACATAAAGAGTAAACAGTTTCTTATCAAGGAAGTTCCAGTTTGCTTTTAACGGAATACCCAGATAATGAAGTTTCTGCTCAGTCTTTTGATCGCTATCCGCAAACTTCGCATCCGAAGAAAGCAAGGTGTAAGTCAACCCTGTCTCAACAGAAAAACCTTTCGCCAGACTCTTACGGACGGATAATCCAAAAGAGATAGGCTGATGGTGTTTCATATCAACCACCTGATTGGCCTGACGCAAATAAGGCACTCCATCTTCAAAGACCAACGTCTGGTCACTTGGTATGCTCAGCAAACCATTCGAAACCGACACCATGCTCACACGAGACATATAGGAAGGAATCCCCGATCCTAACTCTGTAGAAGCACCTCCGGAATTACCTACCGAAAGTCCCATCGACCACGTACCTTTCTGTGAGGATGCCTTCTCAGTCGGAATATGCAGTTTATCTCTGCTGGAAGGACGGCGTGGTTTATTTCTCGGTTGTTCTGTATCCGTCTGCTTCTGCTGAGCAACCTTCGTTTCTTCCACCTGTTCCACTTCTGCTTTCCGGTCACCCGCCTTAGCTTCCACTTCCAAAGGAGCCTGTTCTTCTTTCTGAACAGGTACGTCTGCATTTGCTGTCGGTTGTGGAATATTCCGTTCCGCCTTCGCTATGCGATCCTTCACTACCGGACGTACTACCGGCTCTACCGTTGTTCCGGTTGCATCCGGTTGCTGTGCATCCGGCAAAATATCCGGAACAGAGGCTAACGCCGGAGTCTTGGCATGACGAATATCATCGGCAGCAGGAGTTCCCAAGAAATACAAACTGAGTGATGACACTAAAGCCAATAATATAACAGCCGCAGCAGCTACTGTCCATTTACGATAAGGATATATCTTCCTCTCCACAGGAGGCATAAGTTCTTTTTCCAGTTGTTCCCAACCGGAAGCAGGCAGCGGCTCCGAGTGATCTCCGAGCTTCTCCTTCAACTTATTCATCCATAATTCTTTCTCTTCCATATCTCTACCTATCCGTTATTCATTATCCATTCTTTTACTCTCTTAGCCAACACGCTCTTCGCCCGAAATAATTGCGAAGCCGAGGACTTTTCATTAATACCTAATAACTGTGCTATTTCCTTATGCGACTTTTCCTCGAAGGTATAAAGGTTGAACACGGTACGGTATCCTGCCGGTAACTCTTCGATAAATCGCATCAATACTGCTTGCGGAATCATCTCTACAGCCGAAGCGTCGGGTTCCTCGTAGTCTTCGGGAACTTCCTCCAAAGGTGTCGACTGACTGATTACATCACTTTTGCGAAGATACTGTAAAGCAGTATTGACCATCACCCGTTCCATCCAAGCCCTTAATGAGCCTTCACCCCGCCAGGTGAACTTGTCGAAAGAACTGAATATTTTTATAAAACCATCGTGAAGCAGGTCCTGAGCTGTATCACGGTCGCCTGTATAGCGCAGACAGACGCCAAGCAAACGCCCTCCATAGTGCTCATACAATTCTTTGCGGGCTCGATTATTTCCCAGCCTGCATTGTTCCGACAACTCAAATTCTTCCATTTGCTTATACACGTGTTTACCTTATAAATGCAGCAAAGATAGAAATACTGCACAGAGAGAACAACTCTTTTGCAACTTTTGTTTCTTTAACAGATCCAAATGCAATATTTTCTCCCCCTCTGCATTTTCAAAATACAAAGCAACTAAATAGTATCAATTAAAAATCATTTTTATAGTATATGAAGAAATTTAAATTCATTGCATTTATAATTGCTGTTATGACCACCATGCCGATATTTCAGTCTTGTCTGGATGATGACTCTCCATCCGATTCGCTGGTCATCAGCACCATTAATCTGATCAGCCCGGATAGCAAGGATTTCTATTTCACCCTGGACGATGGAAAAACAATGTTCCCGAGTAATGGAAATGGATGGATCAGTGACAAGAGTAAAGACGGGCAACGCGCCTTTGTCATATTCAAAGAACTGGAAGAACCGGTGAATGGCTATGACTATAATATTCAGGTGAGAGAAATAAAAGAGATTGTGACCAAAGAGATTGTAACTTTGGGTGAAGGAGAAAATACGGAAGAAAAGATCGGAGATGATAAAATCAATTCTACTTATATGTGGATCACTCAGGATAACAAATATCTGACGATCGAATTCCAATACTACGGCACACATAGCGAGGATAAAAAGCATTTTCTGAATTTGGTTATCAACAACACCGAAGCTGAACCTACTGCTGATGCCAACGATGAATATATCGACCTGGAGTTCCGGCACAATGACGAAGGTGATACTGCCGACTATCTGGGCGAAGGTTATATTTCTTTCAAACTGGATAAGATCAAAGAACAGATGAAAGGTAAGAAAGGACTAAGAATACGTGTCAAAACCTTATATAACGGGGTGAAATTTTATGAAGTAAAATTCCCCTCTTCTAATTAAATCTAGTAATTATAGAAACACTCTTTTTATATAATATATAATTACGCAAAAGAGGGCGACAGTTGTGAAACTCTCGCCCTTTATTCTTTTTTACTGATGAAGTGATCTGGTTATTTCCTGTCGTTCTTATCGCCGAAATAATTCCAGACAAGTGCACTGACAGCCGCCCCTACGAAAGGCGCTACGATGAACAGCCACAACTGAGACAATGCTTCGCCACCCTGAAACAATGCCGGACCGATACTACGTGCCGGATTGACGGAAGTACCCGTAATAGGGATACATACGATATGTACCAATACCAGCGAAAGCCCGATAGCAAGCCCTGCGAAAGCGCCCGCCCCTTTCTTCGGATCGGTAGATCCCAGCACCACTAATACGAAAATGAAAGTAAACACGACTTCCGCAATGAATGCCTGTAACATTTCGCCATCACCGAAACCATTGGAACCGGTAGCTGTCGGCCCGTCGTGCCCACCGGTAGTCACTAATGCGTAAAGAATAGCCGAACCGATAATCGCTCCTATCACCTGGAAAAGCATATACATGCCTGCATCTTTTCCATTCATACGTCCCGAAAGGAATACCCCTAACGTAATAGCAGGATTGATGTGACATCCCGAAATACCTCCGATAGCATACGCCATCGCCACTACTGAAAGTCCAAATGCCAAAGCAACACCGACTGTTCCTACTCCAGCTCCTACAGTACCGGCCATACTGCCGGCAAAAACAGCACTTCCACATCCCATCAGAACGAGTACCATCGTCCCAATCATTTCTGCAATGTATTTTTTCATATTACTAAATAAAAATGGTTGATTCCTCAAATATAAAGAATTAAGATCAGGATTCAAAACGTATATGCCTAATTATTACTATCTTTGCAACATTTTTGAATAAAACCATCCAAACGATCCAATGAAAAAAGGACTATTTTATGCTATATTGGCTTCTGTGCTATGGGCTATCGTCAATCCGTTCATCAAACAAGGGTTGAGCTATGACTTTTCTCCTATGAACTTTGCAGGTATCCGATTTACTACCGTAGGTATCATTCTTTTCGCTTATACCTGGCACAAGGGTATGTGGAAGGAGATTCGGCAACACAGTAAATTGTTTCTGAATTTGATTCTGATTAATATGTTTATGGGGTACACAGCTTTCTATTTTGGTGTCGATTTCGTAAGTGGAGCTATTTCTTCCATTATTATGGGAATGACGCCACTGATCAATGTACTGTTAGCTCATCTGCTGGCAAGCAATGACCGGCTGAATATTCACAAAATCATTAGTCTTATTATCAGCCTCATCGGCCTGTTACTTATCGTAGGTATGGGCAGCAATGGCGCACCACTGGACTGGAAAGGGATCACGGGTATTGTACTTTTACTGCTTAGTATCATTTTTCAGGGGTATTCCGCGATTTCCGTATCAGAAGATAAAGGTAAGGTAAACCCTATTTTCCTGAATGCTGTACAGATGTTCTTCGGGGGACTGCTTATCTACATGGTAGGACTAGGTACGGAAGGATATCACTCCTTTATCGGGAAACCTGCCGGATTCTATATCAGCCTTTCCATTCTGGTATTTATCTCGGTTTTTGCGTTCAGTTTCTGGTTTATCGCTTTGCAAAGTAAAGGAGCTAAAGTAAGTGATATCAATATGTGCAGGTTAATCAACCCGATATTGGGTGCCGTACTGAGCTGGATAATGCTTCCGGGAGAATATCCGACATTCAGTACCGTTGCCGGAATGATTATTATAGTCAGCTCCCTCATTATTTATTTTAAGGGAGCCGAAATAGGTCAATGGCTAAAGCACAATAGAACCAAAAGCGACATACAGGGATAAGGAATCTTACAATAAATATTGAATGGATTGCAAAGACTGCATTTCTTTGGGTATAGCTGCCAGAATCTCTTCTTTCAGAACATTCAGCAGGCTATGCCTGATAAAATCCCTGCTGGTTGCCAGTACAATCTGCCGTGTAGGACGGGGAATAGCAAATGGGCGTACTAATTTCTTTTGTTCTTCTGTCAGTTGTGAAACAGCCAACTCGGGAATAAAAGTAATCCCTTTTCCACTTTCCACCATACGCATAAACGTTTCCATGCTTCCCAAATGGTAGGCCATCTGATTGACTTTTACCGTTTCCATCTGACAGAAACGTACCAGCTGGTCACGGAAACAGTGTCCCTCGTCCAATAGCCAAAGGCGTTCGCCTGTTATATCGGAAGTACGGATCATCTCATGCTTAAACAGGGGTTCCTTGCAAGATACATACCCGAAGAAGGTTTCATAGAAAAGAGTTTCTTCTTTCAGGAAGGTATCCTCCAGTTTGCTTGCTATGATTGCGGCATCAAGTTCTCCGGCATGCAACGCCTGCTGAATATCCTGTGTTTTCATTTCCGTGACACGGATATCCAGTTCCGGATGCTTTTCCATCAGTTGAGGAAAGAAACGAGGTAGTAAATAAGGAGCTATGGTTGGCAATACTCCCAAACGGAATACACCTGCCAGCGACTGCTTTTCTTCACTGATTATTTCTTTCACCTGCGCAGTCTGTGCCAGGATAACACGTGCCTGATCAATTATCTTTTCTCCAATCGCTGTGGGACAGACAGGCTGTACGGTACGGTCGAATAACTTTACTCCCAATTCCTCTTCCAATTTCTGAATCATTGCACTCAACGTAGGCTGCGTCACCCGGCAATATTCGGCTGCCCTAGCAAAATGACGAAACTGGTCCACTGCTAAAATATACTCCAATTGTTGTATTGTCATCTATCAAATCAGATTAAGTTATAGATTTCTTCTATGCAAAGATAGAAATTTTCAGTTTGACAACAAGCATTTTCCGCCGTATCTTTGCAATACAGAAAAAAGAAAACGAATATAAATCATTAAAAACAAATAGAATATGAAAACTTTAGAATTTATCAAATTGAATGAATCGGGAGCAAACAACGTAGTAGCATCTTTGCAGCAATTACTGGCAGACTTCCAAGTGTATTACACCAACCTTCGCGGTTTCCACTGGAATATCAAAGGGCATGATTTCTTCGTACTTCACAGCCAATTCGAAAAGATGTATGACGACACCGCTGAAAAGGTGGACGAAATCGCAGAACGTATCTTAATGTTAGGAGGAACTCCGGCTAACAAGTTCAGCGACTATCTGAAAGTGGCAAGCATCAATGAAGTGGATAAGGTAAACAACGGCGAACAAGCATTGAATAACATTCTGCAGTCTATCAGCTATCTGATCGGTGAAGAACGTAAGATTTTGTCTATCGCTTCGCAAGCCGGAGACGAAGTGACAGTTTCGATGATGAGTGATTATCTGAAAGAACAGGAAAAGATGGTTTGGATGCTGACGGCTTATAACAGCAAGTAAATATAAGGTTTAGGTTTTAAATGAAAAACAGGCTGGCTCTTGATTATTCAGAGACAGCCTGTTTGATTAAATATTAATAAGCACTGTATTGGAACAGAACTTTATATCAGCAATCAAGGGCACGGTACTTCAGACAGCCATTGAATTTCCCCACTTCCGCCTTTCTCTGCCGTATGTCCATGTCCGGTATAATCCTGACACTTATCAGCCGCATCATCCAGTTTCCAATATCCTTCAAGCCCCTCACTATCAACCTCTACAAAACATCGATGTAAAGGATTTCTCAACTCGACAGAAGTCAATGCCCTTGTCCAGAACCTTGCTTCACTGACAGCTCCCTTCAAATAGAACCCATTCTGTACTCCCGGTGTTCCACCAATATAAAAATTGGTTGTGAATGATACTTTCTTACTGTACTCCGCTTCTGCAAACAAAGTACCGTCCAAATACAATGATAATTTATTATTAGCAAAGACTCCGGCAACATGATACCATTCGTCTTTCGCTACTGTAAATCCTAATTTACCAGCATAAACACCCCACTGTTTTACAGCAAACATAAAGACAGGTATATTTCCTTCACCCCCTACGCGGTCAGGTGTTCCGTCCACAAACAGCCAAGCACTTTTCTCTATGTTTTCACCTTCAGGGAATCCTAATATTCCCATCAAGTTTCCACCATAATATTTGGGAAACTCCCACAGGCTAACGCGTGCCTCAATCGTAAAAGCATCCAGATTCTGGAACCGACTGACATCATTATCTTTAAAATTCACTTGAAAATAATTACTTCCATCAAATTTGGGGACATTCATCAGTAACGTTCTATTAACAACGATGTACAAAACATCACTTCCCGGCAAACTTGGATAATCTTTATTATTGCTCACAAGTTTTATCGGCACCAAATAATTAATACCTTTCTTTAAGGCATCAATATCTTTAACGACCAGTTTAACAACTTCCGAACGATAATTACCATTTTCTACTTTAACAGCACTTTCCGAAAGCACACAAACTCCATCGGGAAGAGACTGATAATTTTCTCCATGATCACTATTATATCTATCCACCAAGGAATTATCAATGGACAGACGACCCTCAATATCTGCTTTTGCAATCAGAGAACTTGATATAGTTATCCCAATAGCATCTCCTGTTTGCTTTGCAGAGAAACTGGCAATCGGTGTCTTTTCAGCAGCCGTTATATAAATGGAATCCACTGAAATACTCTCATTACAGGACTCTAAGACAGCAAAACATACTACAGAAAGTAATGCTACACTGATATTTCTAAATATTTCTTTCATTTTTCGTCAGCTTAAATGTGAATTTACTCTGTTTCTTCATCCTTTTTCTCTTCTTCTACCACTCCTTTATTAGCTGGATTCATTATTTGAATAGCTTCTCTTGCATAGAAGTAATTATTGGGTGGAACTGGCTTGTTCAAATGATTACCTTCAGCATACGCAAACTGTAATACATAAGATCCACACCCGGCAATCCCTTTATCAACTGCATAATGCGCCATTCCCCACAGGCTGGGAATATACTCATTATTATATCTATATCTGACACCTCCATGTCCAAATGCATTTCCCACCTGACTAGTCCACTCGCAGAAGATTCTTTTTTCATTCGGGAAACCTTTCCCATAATCCTGCCATCCTCCGTCCAATCTGTTTTCTAAAGAATACTCACTGGATGCATTATATGCCTGACCAATAAAATAATCAAAACGATTAGCATAATCGGCATCAAGCCATTGACCATCTACCACCAACAATTTATGTTTGCCATTTATCTTATATTCTTCTTCACACATGGGACCCAAATATTTACTCATAACATCTATGAAAGTTCTCATCATTTCTGTAGTATATCTATCACCGCCAAATGAAGGTTCATAATCCAAATCAAATCCATCCAAGCCCCATGCATTAATAGAATCCACCAGATTTTTCGCATATATCTTCATCGAATCCAAATCATTCGTTCCTTCTCCTGACGTACTGAAATAATTTTCCGGCCACATAGTAAGGAGTACCTTCGTCCCTCTCCGTTCCTGCAAAAATTTAACATCACTTCTATTTTGCTCATTATTAACATACCCTGTAAAGAACGAAACAATATCAAGACTATCAGGAATTCCTCTCAGTCTCGTTTGCATCGACGGAGTAGCAGGACTATAGTTCATCCAAGCAAAGAATATCTTATGGTCCGAATTCTTATACTCAATCAAAGCTGCTTCTTCTTCAGGTGTCAATGAACTAAACTGGGTCTCCGGCAATGTGACCGGTGACGGTTCAGTCCAGTCTTCGCACCCAATAAATAGTGTCACTAAAAATAAGCAGCACATAAATAGCATAAATCGATTCTTTTTCATATCTAATATTTTTAATATTATTGACTTATAAATCATTATTCGTAAGGTTTACTGGATCTTTGATCCCACCATAACTTTGTTCCTCCGGCATCAGCGCCATTCAGTAGTTTCATGGCCTCTACATACAATTCAGGATAGTCATTCTTAAGATTGTTAGGGTATGGAAGTCTCGCAATCTGTTTTTTGGTATTAATGTTACCTCCGCTATAATTAAGACTATTGGGTATGACTCTCGGGCAACCGGTTCTACGGAATTCACTCCAAGCTTCCTGACCATCCGGAAATAAAGCCAACCATTTCTGAGTTATAATTTTTTCTAATAATATATCCTCATCAGAAGCACCATCTTCCCAACTAACGGACACCTGACCTGCCATCTGATAACTATATCTTGAATTCTTCAAATCAACATACGGTACCGGCAATGAGGTTCCTTTCAAATAGTTCGTTGCATCACCGACCTTAGAACCATCAGCACCGATAGGTTGTGAAAAAGCTGTACGTATCCCTTCCTCATACAAAGATTGTGCAGTTCCGCCACCCACATTCCATTTCCTTAGAGCTGCTTCCGCACACAAAAAGTAAACTTCAGCAGCATTCATCAGTTGAATTGAAGTGCTTGCAGATACATTTAATTTAGAAAAGACTTTGTATTCATTTCCATCAAAAGAAATACCATTTCTCACCCCGTTATAATCAGTTCCTCCGGATATATCCGATTGCAAGAACCAAAAATTTAATCTGGGATCATTATAGCCTTTCAGATAAGACTCCATAGTTGCTCCCAGCCGAGTATCGTTGTAAGTATAGCAAATCATGTACAAAGGATTAACAGTTGAAGAACCGTTGACACGTATCATAGCATTGTCATCATTGCTAGTAAATACTCCTCCCTTTATTGCTTCTTCCGCCTTCATCTGCGCCTTTTCAGCATTTGCATAAACAATGCGAATTGCCAGTCTGAGTTTTAATGAATTCGCAAACTTAATCCATTTCTTAAAATCTCCGTCATACACCTTATCATATGCGGCCAAAGGCTTAGCTCCCGGATTTATTCTAATATAATCTTCCAGAATCTTTATCGCCTCATCCAATTCATCGAAGAATGTATCATAAATAACGTCTTGAGGTGTGAACGGGATATCAGAAGCCGGAATGAAATCTTTATAAGGAATAGGCCCATACATATCAGTTATCCGGTGCATACCATACACTTTCAGAATTTGTCCTACAGCAAACGCTGAAGGACTAATAGACTTCTTCAAAAGTAAACTGTACCAAGGATTCATATAATTCTGATAAGCAACAGTATATGCAACACTATACCAGTCAGGAGTCATACTGTAAGTTGTGTTATTTCTTCCGTTATTCTCAAACATATTGGAAGCTCCCTGATGACCGGAGTAAATATCGCCTGCCAAGCTAAACATTTTCTGATAATTATTGACATCTATATTCTGGTCTTTCGTTATACAAGGATTCATTTGATATTCCATTTGTGTGATCAATGAACCTAATCCCAGATTATCATATCCTAACTCCTCCTCTGTCGCTGCATTCGGGTCCGTATTGGTTTCCAAAAACTTATCTGTACAGGCACTAAAAATCAACAAGAAAGAAACAGAGATTAAGACCAAACTCTTATTGAAACAGTTGTTTTTCACTAATATTTTCATCTGATTATCTGTTTAATGGTTATAATGCAAATCTTATATTTAATCCAAAGCTTCTAAGACTAGGCATCAGGAAGTAATCAATGCCTTGATAGAAGGTACCAACAGACGATGTCAACTGGGGGTCAAAGGGAGCTTTATTATATATCATCCATAAATTACGTCCTGTTACTGAAACCGTAAGATCCTTTAATACATTCCGGAACAAAGGCTTACTAAATCTATAAGAAAGTGAAGCTTCTCTTAAACGCACATTTGTTGCATCGTAAACGTAGTTAGAAAGTACTCCTGAGCCTCCTCCTACTTGCTTATAATAAGTTTCAGCATCCATCAAAACACCGTTCACATAAACACCCCCATTATCTCTTGCTCTCGCACTCTGTTCTGAAGCACCAAAAGAGTCAAGTACGCCTTGCGTTGAAGAAACAACTTTTCCGCCAATACGGGCATCAACCAAAAAAGAAAGAGTAAATCCTTTATACGTCAAGGTATTATTTAAACCTATACTGCAATCCGGATTCGTGTTTCCCGCATAAATCAAATTTTCATTATCTACCAGCATTTGCAAGGTATTGGGATTCACATACACATATCCATTTCCATCCTTGACAAAAGAGTTCACATAAATATCACCGACCGATCCGCCTTCATCAATATAATTACGGTAAGAAGAAAGTCCACCCATATCAAAATGAGAAACATTCATAGGTTTTCCTGTAAATGGATTAGGAATATCACGCACCAGTTCTACTATTTTATTTTTATTATAAGTGAAAGTCACCATAGGCGAATAGTTGAAGTCACCCCATGTAAGATCGGCATCTAAAGATGCCTCAATACCCTGATTATTCACCTTTCCGGCATTTACATAAAAGTATCTGTATCCACTATTTTCCGGAGCTCTGAATTTAAATAGCTGATCGAATGTATTTGCATTGTAATAAGTGATATCAAATCCTAATTTATTATTAAGGAAACGAGAGTTCAGTCCAATCTCAAAAGATTTTGTTTTTTCAAATTTCAAGTTATTTATGGGCAAATCAGGATTAATGCTCACTCCCCCACCCGGACTGATAGGATAGGAAGGAACTGTGATTCCTGCAAGAGACAAGGGAACATTTCCGACCTTGGCATACGAAAGTCTGAGTTTAGAAAATGTTAATATTTTCTCCGGAACTTTAAAGAATTCGGTTATAATAAATGATAATCCGGCAGAAGGATAGAAAAAGCTCTTATTATCCGTATTGGCTAAAAGGGAAGTCCATTCATTTCGGCCTGTAAAATCAAGAAATATCTTTCTCTTATAATCGACAGACGCACTTATAAATACCGCCTGTGACTTCATCGCTTTTCCCTCCTGATATTGTGGTTCGGGAGTAAGATTATTAAGTGTAAATTTATTGGGAACAGTAGCCAAAGGTGCTCCGAATTCCAGTTTATTAGAGTTAGCAGTGTAGTCAAACTTCGTGTTTTTGAAACTAGCACCCGCATTTATTACAAATCCCCAATCAGCAACATTCTTTTGGAAACTTGCAATAATATCTCCATAATCCTGAGTACTTTTATCCGTAGCCAAAAGATAAGAACCTTTGTCAGAGCCCGAAGTCAGTAAAGCAAGAGTAGAAGCATAATTCTTAATCTCATTCACTTTTGTATTTCTATCAGTTCTGAATCGGGCACTTACATTGAACCAATCAGTAAAAGTATACTTCAAACTTCCGCCTAAAATGACACGTTCATCATGATTTATATTAAAATTACGATGCGTAATCCAGTAGGGATTCTGCAAACTTCTTTTCTGGTCTTCATACGGCCAGAATTGAACCGGAAATCCTCTGTTCGGATCATAACGCTCATAAGACTTATATTTATCAATATTATCACCACGCGGGAAAAGATAAACAGGAACAATTGGATTATAATATTCTCCCTGTGAAAGCATATTTTGTGCTTTCTTGTTGACATACATAAATGTTGCTCCTAATGTTAGTTTATCCGTGATGTCATACTGTCCATTATATGACACATTATAACGGTCCATTTTATTATTATGCACAATTCCACGAGCATTGTAGGCAGCCAATGAAATATAAGATTTATTCTTATCATTTCCGAATTGTAATCCTACACTGTTTGAAAAGCTCATACCTGTATCAAAAAAGTCTGCAGGATCATAATCAGCCGGAGTATCCAATTTAGGTCCCCAACTGGCAAACTCTCCTGTCCGACTTCCATATGAATTTTGTAGTTTAGGTAATATAAATGGTTTATAAAAGTCAGAATAATGAGAAAAAGTAATGCGAGGCTTTCCATCTTTTAAACCACCTTGTTTAGAAGTCAGCATAACCACTCCGTTAGCAGCCTGACCTCCATATAAAGCCGCAGCAGAAGGACCGGTCAATACAGTAACTTCAGCTATGTCTTCCATATTAATGCTTGAGATACCGTCACCTTCATCTACACCTCCATACTGACCATTAGAAGTGGAAGCTCTTTTGGGAAGCAAGTCAGGCAAAGGAATCCCATCCAGAACATACAACGCATTATTATTACCATCCGGATTGACCGATTTATCACCACGCATCACGACTTTGGTCGACCCGCCGATTCCTGAAGCTCCCTGACTAACAGTTACACCGGCAATTTTTCCGGACAATGCATTAGGTACGCTCACTTCTTTTACTGTAAGAAACTGAGCGTCATTCAACTTCTGAACATTATAACTTAATGCTTTATCCGAACGTTTAATACCTAATGCTGTGACTACTACTTCATCCAGTATTTCATTATCCAACTGCATCACTACATTATAATAATCCTTTTCTGACAATGCCACCAATTGTGTAGCATAACCTATATAAGAAACTTTCAGAACAGAGTTAGCAGCAGCCGACATTGCAAAGTTACCATCCATATCAGTGATTGTGCCAGTGCTTGCACCTTCTACTGCCACATTTACCCCAATCAATGGTTCTCCTTTCTCATCCACCACTTTACCTTTCACAGTTTTAGTAGTTTTAGAACCTGAATCTTTCTTCTCGGGAACAATCATTATATACTTATCGCTTATTTTATAAGTGAATCCTGTTCCTTTCAAAATAGTATTCAAAGCAGTCTCTAATGGCTGGTTCACAATGTTCAAAGTTAATTGTCGCTTATTGGAAAGTTGTGACTCGTTATAAGCAACTGACAATTTAGATTGTTTTTCGACTTCCGTTAATGCCTTTTGCAAAGTAATTTCTGTGGCTTTTATAGTTATACGAATATTACTTTGGCCATAAAGCGCTGTCTGCAAAAAGAATAGACAGCAAATAATTATTGTACTTTTAGCTGTTTTTAGATATAAATTCATATCTTCGTAGCGTTTTTAGTGTTAAACTCATAATATTAATTCATCGAAAGTTAAGTATTTTACTTTTTAATACTAAAGACTCATTTCATATCCGGAATTAGGCGGCATCCTATTTCCGGATACTTTTTTACATAATGGTATATTTTAAGGTTAAACAATCAGTTTATTTTATTATTACTTTATTGTCTTCATATAACAAACATTTCCATCTAATTTATAAGTAAACTTTCCAGTTACTTCCTTCATCACTTCCATCACTTCTACGATGTCAGCATCTTTTCTGAAACTAAAGTTGTATTTATCTTTAGTAAACAGATTGGTATTATATTGAAAAGTAATATCAAACCGCCTTCCTAATGTTAATACAATATCTTCCATTGTGCTGCCACGAAAAACGATTTGTCCTCTTTGCCAAGCTGTTACATCCTCTAAATTCGCATCTGCCATTTTACTTTCTGTTGTCTTACGATTGTATATAACCTGCTGCCCGGGATTTAAAATATACGATTTTCCTTGTTGGTCACAATCAACCTTGACTTTTCCATGAATCAATGTTGCAACTATTTCAGCATCCTCCGGATAAGCAGTCACATTAAATTCAGTACCCAAAGCCGTCACAGACATATTAGCAGACCGTACTATAAAAGGCTTCTTGGGATCTTTCTTCACATTAAAAACAGCCTCACCTATTAAATATATTGTACGTGTATCACTCTTGAAAGCATCGGGGTAGAGCAACAAAGTTCCAGAGTTTACATAAACCTTACTGCCATCCGGCAATTCTATCTGTTGGCTTTTTCCATCAGGCGTATATGTTTCAATCATCGCAACAGCTTCTTCTGCAAAAAAATTCTTTGTCAGCCAAAATGTACCCGAAACTGTTATCACCAATATAGCAACTGCGGCTGCAACATATCTCCAGGAAAATAATTGATAGCGCTTCTTTACCGTCGTATCCGCTCCTGCCTTTTTATATACATTCGCCAGAGAAGTCCATGTGCCTGCATCAACCTTTCCTTCTGTTTCCTCCCATAGTGCATGCACGGCTGCTTCTTTTTCGTCAGCATGTTCCTCGTCTACCAGCCATTGATGTACTTCTTTGGTTACGTTCTCACTATGCTCGGAAGCAGTGAATACACTCATTATTTTTTGAATATAATTCTTCATTTTAGATTTGCCTTATATAATATAGACAACTAGCTAAAACGGACTACTCAACCGAAATAGAAAAAAAATGCAATTAAGATGATTTTTTTTAATTCTTGCAGTGCTAAATAGATGTGGCGTTCCACTGTACGGATTGAAAGTTGCAGATTATCAGCTATATCCTGATTACTCATTCCTTGCTCCCTGCTCATAACGAAAACTTTTCTTCGTTGTTCGGACATAGTATCCAAAGTCAGTTTTATCAGAAGCTGAAGTTCTTTTGCATAAAGTTCATCATAAATATCAAATTCAAAAGAAGGAGAATCTTCCTGAATCAGTTTTTCCTGATAAGTTAGTTCGACGGATTTGTGTTTCAGAAAGTTATATATCTGATTACGAACCATCGTATAGATATAACTATCCCACGTTTCCTTATGCTCCCAAATCTCCGGATTATCCCACAACTTGACGAACACATCCTGAGCTATATCTTCCGCATCTTCTTCTGATTTCAGAATCTTCCATGCAAAAGCTTTCACTTTCGGAAAAGTTAGAATAAAAAATTGCTCGAACTTTCTTTTTTTCTGTACTTCGTCGATAAAGGCCATCAGAGATTAACAGGTTTATATTGTTTTTCGGAAGTCAAAAGTAGATGCTTTTGCTGGAAAAAGCAAGTAATCAAGAGAGAAAAAAGTTCTCCTTATAGATGACCTTAGAACGCTAATAAAGGTTTTTCATTTCTCTCATCTAATATCCTCATCGACTTTTTCGTCCTTCACCTTTTCCTCCAATCTCCTTGTACATTGGAGGTTGGAGGTGAAGGTTCCTGCTCTTCATTCGTCATTCACCGACTTTCTACAGAAAGCTCTTTTGTTAGTCTTATGTCATCCGAGGAAGCACCAATCATTATCTGGAAATCTCCAGTTTCCACCACACGCTTCATACTCCGGCCGATAATGGACAAATCTTTTTCGGTTAGGGTGAAAAGAATTTCTTTCTCCTCTCCTTTTCTCAGAAAGAAACGTTCAAAATGCTTTAATTGCTTCAGGGGCTGGACTACCGAAGCGTACTCATCTTTCAGATAAAGTTGCGCAACTTCTTCACCGTCATAGTTCCCGGTATTTTTTACCTTAAATGAGACTTCGAAATGAGAAGGGGATTTCTGTGTTATTTGCAAATCCGAATATTCGAAAGTGGTATAACTCAAACCATAGCCAAAACCATAGAGCGGAGAAGCGGCCATTTCGACATAATCATGATTGCGAGGGGCTTTTTTATTATAATAAACAGGTATCTGTCCAACAGAACGGGGAACAGAAACCGGTAATCGCCCGGCAGGATTATAGTCACCAAACAAGACATCGGCTATTGCATCCCCTCCTGCCTGCCCCGGATAAGAAGCGGTCAGCAATGCATCGGCACACTCGGATGCCCAGACTTTGTCTAACGGGCGCCCTTCTATATTTCATGCGATGGAACTTTAGTTTCCAAGCAGGAGAAACTTTAGTTTCATTGGGAAGAAACATTTAGTTTCATTACTTGAAACTAATAGTTCCTCCGGTTGAAACAAATCAAAGGTACTATTCATTCAAAAAGAATGCACCAAGAGACCGCACTGAGATATAACAATCCCTTATGTTGCAGATAATTTATCTGCAACACATCTGTAACAGGTATCTGCAACACTATACACCACATTAAATTAAACCAATAAAAAGGCTGGTGACAGATGGTGCAGATAAAACAAAAAATATTCTAGAGAGAGATTATTGACATCCTATCTCCGCTATTCCCAAAGAATCGCTTTCATCCACCATTCGAGTCGCTTTTAACTTAAGATAGCGAGCCTCAACCGGACTAAAGTACACATTCTGAAGAATCGGATTATTACGGATATTCGAAAATTCTCCCTGAGCTAAGACTTGCATCGTCTCTTCGGTAGTACCGGCAGACAGTTCGTACGATGAAATCAGCCCTTTGCTGTATTCACTTTGGTCGGGCAAATAGTAAAATGAATGAATGGTACGATTTTCGCCAAGGTCAATCACGATTTCTTTCCCTGAGATAAGGGCGGTAGTCTGATCGTTTTTGTCACTGCATTTCTTTGCTTCTTCTGCATCCACCCCTAAAATCGCAAAGGGGAAAGTCCTCAATTCTGAAGTTGCCGATGTATAATTCTCCGTTGCATCGGGTGCATAATAAGCTCCTGCCTCACTGATACACAAGCATCCGCGGGCATCCGTAAACCTTATGCGCAGTTCTTCCGTTTCGACCGTTTCAAAGCGTAACAGACGTTTGTAGCCTACGGTGGTAGTTTCCTCGTTACATTTAACCGGCAGCCATTGGTCCCCCTCCTTGTATTCTACAACAAAGGACTTCACCCGTTGCCCCAAAGGTATGTACTCTTGAATCATCACCCGGTTCATCTTCGTCGGCTGAGTGAAAGTAAAAGTCAGATCAGCGGAAGTCACTCCATCGTTGGTCGCCCAATAAGTTTCATACTGTCCATCCGTTGCGGCACGAACCTTGAATTTTCCTCCACGCTCATCGGAAGCTACGACTTTTGCACTGCTCAACAAATTATCTGCCAATTCTTTCTGAACTCTTTGATGGAAAGAAACTGCATTCAATGAATCGGTCGGATGAATCAAACCGTTACGATCTACCGGGAAGTTCAATAATAAAGTCGCATTATGCCCCACACTACGATAGTACAAGTCCGTCAGTTGATCGACTGTTTTTACTTTATCATCTTCTTCAGGATGATAGAACCATCCCGGACGGATGGAAACATCACATTCCGCTGCTACCCATTGATTACCGTCGGCATGCCCATACTGCAGTTCTCGATATTTGGGATATCCCGGATATACCTCGCCTGCCCGAAGGAAAGACCAGTTGGTAGCTCCGGCAAATCCACTCTCATTTCCTACCCAACGGCACCCCGGTCCGCCATCTGAGAAGATCACCGCCTGCGGTTGCAGTTCATCAATCATCTTGTAAGCACGCGGATAATCATAGTACGTTTTACGGTCGATGGTACGTGCATCTTTTGCTCCTCCGTACCAACCGTCGCCTCCATTGGCTCCATCGAACCAGATTTCAAAGACGTCTCCATAATTAGTGAGCAATTCATTCAACTGCTTATAGAAATAATCCACATACTCCGGCGTACCATAATTTGCCTGATGCCTGTCCCATGGAGAGAGATAAACGGCAAACTTGATTCCGTACTTCTTGCAGGCATCGGAAAGTTCGCGTACAATATCACCTTTACCGTCTTTGTAAGGAGTATTCCGGATACAATATTCTGTCAGTTGTGTAGGCCACAGGCAGAAGCCGTCATGATGTTTGGCTGTCAGGATCACTCCTTTCATACCGGAGTTGACAAAGGTCTGCACCCATTGCTCACAGTCCAGACGAGCCGGATTAAACGTTTTCGGATCGGAGTCGCCATAGCCCCATTCCCGGTCATTGAAAGTATTGAGACCGAAATGCACAAAGGCATAAGTTTCCATCTTCTGCCAATTTACTTGCTTTTCCTGAGGAACAGGTAAAATAGCTTCCGGTGCGGGAACACTCTGACATCCTGCCAAAAATAGACTAAAGACTGCTGTAGAAATGCTGGTTACGATTGGGGGTTTCTTCATGGTATTTGATTCATTTATAGTTTTATCTTTTCAGGTGATTTAATTTGTCGGTGCTAAGATAGGAAATATTATATTACGAATCAACTTCTATTTATACCTTCCATACAATTGTAAGTTCTGTACCAAAATGCGGCACTCTGCACGATTAATCTTGCCATTTTCCGTCCGAGGGATATGATCAACCATTCGGATATATTTGGGGCGATAATACGGTTCCAACACAGCCTGTATCCTGCTTTCTATCTCTGTCAAATGCAACCGTCCTTCTATTAATAAAGTTACAGCCTGTCCCAAACGCTGGTCCGGAACTGAAGTGATGACAAAGGGTACATCAATCAATGACCGGAGTCGTTTCTCCATTTCTTCTGCCTGAATTTTAATTCCTCCACTGTTGATCACATTATCTTTCCGTCCCAAAATCATAAAACTTCCATCGGAATAGATGCGTGCCATATCATTTGTCTGCAAAACCTCATCACAAACAAGAGGTGCCTCAATGACCAACGTATTTTCAGAAGACAGAGATAACCTGACGGAAGAAAAAGGATAATAGTGTTCTGAAGCTGATGCTCCGTTCAACCGGCGAAGGGCTATATGGGATAATGTCTCAGTCATGCCATAAGTGGAATAAACTGCTCCCGGAAGTCTTTTGATTTCTGCTTCTAAAGCACTGTCAACTGCTCCGCCACCAATAATCAGAATATCCGTTTGCTGTAACCGTTCTTTTTCTACAGAAACTTGAAGCGTATTATAAACTTGTAAAGGGACCATGGCTGCAAACTTCAATGATTCGTTGATATCCGCCAATGGATGACCGGTAGCAGGACGGACAAATAAATTCAGACCTGCAATCAAAGACCGCACCACTACCATCATTGCTCCTATATAACGAAGATTCATACACAGCAGCGCTTTATCTCCCGGTTGCAAATTTAAAAATTCACAGGTAAGACGTGCACTCTGCATCATCTGCTCCTTACGAACGGTTAATTCTTTAGGCGTACCAGTGGAGCCGGAGGTATGAACCTTCATAAAGGGTGAATCATTAAACCACTCACGAAGAAAAAGGAACAAATCTCGTATAGCAGAAGGATATACATTTTCGCCCTCTGCCAGAAGTCTGCTTATATCATCGGGAGTATATTCTCTTCCCTCTAACAGTAAACGTTGTTTTTGCCGGTCAAATATCATTGTCGGGAGTCGTCATTTACAAAACCACAAACAGTCTTTTCTTATTTCAAGGGGCATATCTACATTGTCAGTAAAAAGCATTCCTGTTCCCAATCCTTGTGGAAGCGGATTGTTAAGAGTTGCGCACCATTGTGCGATAGCATTCAGACCTATATTCGACTCTAAAGCAGAGGTTATCCACCAGACTATATTTCGCTTTTCTGCCTCTGCAATCCATTCTTCTCCCCCTGTAAACCCACCATGAAGGGAAGGTTTGAGAATAATGTACTGCGGACGGATGGCTGAAAGAAGTCTTTGTTTTCCTTCCAAGGTATTACAGCCTATCAACTCCTCGTCCAATGCGATCGGTAACGGGGATTCTGAAGTCAGACGTGCCATTTCTTCCCATTGACCGGCGCGGATCGGTTGTTCAATAGAATGTATGTCAAGTTCGGAAAGACGTTTCAGCTTTTCCATTGCATCAACCGGAGAAAAAGCACCATTGGCATCTACACGTAACTCAACTTCTCCAGCTGAAAAATGGGCACGTATATGACGGAGCAAAGCCAACTCTTCTTCAAAGTTAATAGCTCCTATTTTTAGCTTGATACAGCGAAATCCCTCTTTCATTTTTGCTTCAATCTGGACAAGCATTTTATCAAAATCTCCCATCCAAATAAGTCCGTTTATAGGAATACCTGCCTCTCCACGTGAGAAAGCTGTATTCCATAAAGCCCAAGTACCTTCAAAAAAGTGCCGGATAGCAGTCTCCAGTCCAAAAAGAATAGAGGGGTAATCACGTAAAGCCTCTCCATCCAGCTTTCCTCCTTGTTCTTCTACCCATCGGCATACGTCAGCCAGTCTTTTCTCGTAGTCCGGGAGACCGTCACAACTCAAATTGGGTAACGGAGCACATTCCCCCACTCCCACACGTCCGGGAAATTCTGGCGAAGTAAAATGAACATACCAGACTTTCCGCGTAGTATATACGCCTCGCGAGGTTCCTGCAGGTTGCTTGAAATGAAGCAGCCGAGGAACAATTTCTATCTTACAATTCATTTTCAATAAAAAAGAATACTATAAAAAATATAATTACTATCTCAGAAAAATAACTCCAAACAACAAAAACATGTTTTCCCTTTTACAATTTATAAAGGGAAATTATTAAAACATAGAGAGAAATTCTCAAAAGATAACCATGTTCTTATTTAGTCCGGAAGCTGACCTCATACATTTTTTATAGCATAAATTGTTTTTTAAATTAAGGGAACTTCGGATATTTCTTAAAATTGGGTTTGCGTTTCTCCAAGAATGCATTCTTTCCTTCCTGAGCCTCATCTGTCAGATAGTAAAGCAATGTCGCATCTCCTGCCAGTTCCTGAATACCTGCCTGACCATCCAGTTCGGCATTCAGTCCGGCCTTAATCATACGCAAAGCCAACGGACTGAGCAGCATCATTTCTTCCGCCCATTGCACATATTCATCTTCCAGTTGCTCCAATGGGACGACTTTATTCACCAATCCCATATCCAAAGCTTCCTGTGCATTGTACTTGCGGCAGAGGAACCATATCTCGCGTGCCTTTTTCTGTCCTACCACACGCGCCAGATAAGACGCTCCAAATCCGGCATCAAAGCTACCTACGCGAGGGCCGGTCTGTCCGAAGATTGCATTTTCCGAAGCAATGGACAAGTCGCATACCACATGAAGTACATGTCCGCCTCCGATAGCAAAGCCGTTGACAGCAGCAATTACCGGTTTAGGAATACTACGGATTTGTTTCTGTACATCCAAAACACTCAGACGAGGAACACCGTCCTTGCCTATGTATCCGCCACGCCCTTTCACATTCTGGTCACCACCCGAACAGAAAGCTTTGTCACCGGCACCTGTGATCACTATCACATCAATATCCGCTTCTTCCCGGCAAATACGCAGTGCATCACTCATCTCTGCCGTTGTAGTTGGAGTAAATGCATTTCGATAACGTTCACGGTTAATAGTAATACGGGCAATTCCATTATAGTAATCAAAGAGAATATCTTCGTATTCTCTGATGGTTGTCCATTCTCTTTGTGTTGGCATAATCTATTTTTGTTTTAGTTGATGATAATAATCTTTCAAAATACGCGCATCTTTATTCTTATTGGTGAATACTTCCATCAGGACCGGTTGTTCCAAGGCCTCCGGTTGTGTGAAGGTCTTCATCGCTTCGGCGAGTTGTTCATCGTTCTCTACCCGTTGGTAAAGGAATCCGCGTTCTTCTGCCCATCCTTTGGCTGATGTTTTATGAACAGCTGTGATGTACTTATGCGAAGTACCCGACATATCCAGTCCGGGTAATGTATGGAATATCTCCCCCCCTCCGTTATTCAACAGAAGAATACGTAAATTGGGACGGACATTGATGTTCCACAAAGCATTCATATCATAGAAGAAGCTAAGATCGCCTATAGCTATAAAATTCAGTTTATCCGAGCCTGCGGCATATCCTATTGCCGTAGACAATGATCCTTCGATACCGCTGGTACCCCGATTGCAGCACACTTCAATCGTAGAAGGCACCGAATACAACTGGGCATAACGGATCACAGAACTGTTTGCCAGATGTAATGCACAGGATTCCGGCAATGCTTTTATCAATGCACCGATAGCCGACATCTCGGAATATCCGAATTCCGGTTCGGGAATGGTCTTACAATAATTCTCCCATACACGAGGATATTCCGGCACACGGTTATCGAGCAAAGGAGCTATTTTCTCCAGAAACTCAAATGGGTCCATTTCGATGACGGTAGTCAGAGAACCATAAAGATCAATCACTTCTCCATCAGCAGATACATGCCAGTGTTCTTTAGGCGGATGCCGGCGAAGATATTTTTTCAATCGCTTGGAAACGACATGTCCACCATAGGTAATCAGCAGCTCGGGAGTCATCTGATCAATCTTCTCTTCGGGCATTGCATAAAGCGCCGCATCGAAATTCTTTACCGGAATACCGGGCACTGTCTGATTACCAATGTGCTCCGTCAGCCAAGCGAAGTGTTTATACAATAATTTGGTATGCCGCTTCTCAAACAAGTAAATCAGGTTCATCTGACCGACAATCATCATCCGCTTCTGATACCTGTTCAGCCGTTCGATCAGATCATTATAATCCCGGTCGTACACATTCAACCCCTGATAGCGCGTGATAACCCGTACTTCAGGCAGCGATTCCACCGTAAACTGGAATAAGGGTTCGGAAATAGGAATATTAATATGTACCGGACCTTTTCCATGATGGTTCGTCTCCAGCAAAGCTTCATTTACCAGACGGTTGCAGTACCATTCATCCTCTTCTGTCTGAATCTCCGGCAGGTTTACCGACTTCTTGACCAATGTCTGAAAAACACCGGGTTGTGGCAAAGTCTGTCCGGCCATCTGTCCGATCCAGGCAGCAGGACGATCGGCAGAGATAACGACTAAAGGAATATTCTGATAGTACGCTTCTGCCACAGCAGGATGAAGATTGAGCAACGCCGTACCGGAAGTACAACAAATGGCAGCAGGATGCCCGCCATGCAGTGCAAGACCCATTGCAAAATAACCGGCACTCCGTTCATCCGTCATAGCATAACAAGTAAAACCCGGATGAGTAGACAATGTATGCACAAGAGGTGCATTACGGCTACCGGGGCACAACACTACTTTCGTAATTCCATGCGCCTCAAGCAGTGCAACTAGCTGAAGTATATTTTTCTTATCCGAATACATATTGATAGTGATTAGCTTGTTAGTGATTAATCATTATGGGGGCAGACACAAGAATACGCCTCATCGTCTGCAATTTTTTTTCCGTTTCCTGCCATTCATCATTCAACTCCGAAGAGGATAACAATCCGCCACCCGCATAAAGTGTCAGCTGTTCGTCTTCAATGTGCATGCAGCGCAGATTCACATATAAATCAGTCCGTCCTTCCGGATCAAGCCAGCCTATAAAACCGGAATAGTACTTGCGGTCATATCCTTCATTTTCCAGAATAAACCGATAAGCCTCCTCTTTAGGCAGTCCGCATACGGCAGGAGTCGGATGAAGAACTTTCAGAAGATCGCCCAGACTTCTATTATCTTTCAATGAGAAATGAAAATCGGTTTTCAGATGCGACAAAGCACCGGCATAAGCCGGATAAGGTCCCTTCTCTGTAGAATGAATACCCAAAGAGAGAAGCTGGCGACGAATATAAGATGCTACATAATCTTGCTCCTGACGGTTTTTATCATCCCACTCTTGCGGCAGTTTACCATCCAGCAAAGGTTGGGTTCCTGCCAAGGCGACTGTGTTCCATTCATTTTTTTCACCCGACAATATGATTTCAGGAGTACTTCCCAGCCAAATGCCAGTCTGAGGAGTGTAACACAGATAAATATAAGAATGAATATAGCGTTGACAGGCAGCACGAAAAACGGCTGAAGGGGAAAACTCCGGATGCTTTCCAATAGTAAGACTTCGGGAAAGCACCAGTTTATCAAAAGTAGCATCACGCAAGGCTTCGATAAACGTATGAAAACAGGTCGCATACTTCTCTGAACAAAGGGTTAAAAAAGATTCCTTCGGATAGGTTTGCAAGTTTAGTTCTTCCTCTTCATCCGTATCGGTTTCCACAGGCAGTGGCTGCCCTGTCTTATCCGACTGTATCAATACAATCGGACATGACTTCTCTACACAGAACGGAGCAATCACAAATCCCCTTTGTCCGTTCAGTTCTTTCAAATCGTAAATCAAGCGGACGGCTCCGGTGTCTTCTGTCAACAGACGAGGAAATCTCTCCCCCGGAACACGATAAACAGCAAATGGCTGTTTCCGCTGAATGAGTGCATCAATAGTTGTCAAGTTCTTTTTTTCGTCGGTCATCTTTTTTTCATCACACTGTTGACTACTCGTATGGAGGACACCAGTTTATTGGTTGAAGTAAAAACGTCCACATTCCACACATGGGAAGAACGTCCTTTGTGTACAATCGTCGCTACCGCCCGTACCGTATCACCCTCGTGTGCAGAAGAAATATGATTTCCGCTGACCTGCATTCCTACCACGATTTCATCCGGCTGGCAGAGAATCATCGAGCCAAGTCCGGCAACTGTTTCTCCTAACGCAAGTGTAGCTCCTCCATGCAAAATGCCGAAAGGCTGACGGGTCCGGTGATCTACAGGCATGGTTGCCTCTACGCGGTCTTCATCGGCATATGTATATTGAATACCTAAATTACCCATCAACGCATGGCGTGCCTGCGCATTCAACTGGTCCAACGGAATCTCCGCTGCACGAACTTCCGCTATAATTGCCTTCTCGACAGCTACAGCCACTCCGTCTTCCTCATTGGAAGCAGTCACATAGTCCGCACATACCTTTACAGAATCCTGAGAATGCCCCATGGCTACTCCCAATCCGGCCAGTTGAATCATGGTTACATCGCATACCCCATCACCGATAGCTATGACTTCTTCACGCTTCACATCCAGTTGCTCCAATAAAGCACCCAGTGTATTGGCTTTATCAATCGCACATGGTACTACTTCCAGAAAATAAGGTTCGGAACGGAAAACATCCAAAGCACCGTTCAACCGTCTCTTCCAATGTCCTTCCAGACTGACCAACGATTCTTCATCATCGCTGACCAGCATACACTTACAAGGAGCAAAGTCGATTGCCGCAGAAAACTCTTCTTCCTTTATCACTTTCAGGTTATTCAGCCGGGCCTCATTCCGGATATGTTCATTCTCCGGAGTATCTGTAATAATCGTATCATCATGATAAGTGAACAGTGCGAAATTATTCTTTCTTGCCTTCTTTTCCAGATAAGGCAACATTTCCGGATTAATCCGCCGTTCAAACAAAATTTCTCCGTTTTGCGCATTAATTATCTGACAACCATTATAAGAGAGAATAAAACCACCATAATTTCCAAGTTCAAGGGATTTGGCCAAAGGCATCAGACCGTAAGTAGGTCTGCCGGATGCCAGCACGATACGTACTCCCATCTGCTGAACCTTCAGCAAGGCAGCTAACGTACGTTTACTAATTTCTTTTGCATCATTGAGAAGCGTTCCGTCTACATCAAGAACTAATAATTTATACTTCATGGATACACGATTTTGATTTAGATTACAAAGGTAGGAAATTGAGTGAACGACTGAAAGCGGAAAGAGATAAAAATTACTTTAATTTCACTCTTTCAGATGTATTTCCAGATAATCACGAAGGATTCGGGCATGATTGTACACCGGTTCCTTGGACGCATAAAGCAAAGTCACCACCGGATGAGGTTTGATAAGAGTCAGAAAATCGGCAACAGCCTGAGAGGCTTCCAGTTCTTTTTGATACATCACAACAAAGTCATTCCAGTGTCCCGGAATATCCTCATGAAACCATTTGCGCAATGCAGCGGAAGGCGTTATATCTTTTGCCCAGTAGTCGTACTTCAACCATTCTTTTTTAATTCCGCGCGGCCATAGCTTATCTACCAGTACCCGATATCCATCTGTCTCTAAAAAGTCTTCGTACACTCGCTTTATCCTAACTTGCACCATTTCCGTTTATATTTAAGTTTATTATTAGAATAAACCGGGAAAACAGAAATTTGTTTAACGAAAAAGCCAAAATCAACCTAAGGACTCCTGCGCTTTCTTAAATTCATAGGGAGTCATACCCGTTTTTTTCTTAAACATACTATACAAAATAGGCGTACTATTAAACCCGGCTTCATCGGCTATCGCACGAATGGTATAATTGGGATGCCGTTTCAATAATTTAATTGCATAGTTAATACGAAGTTCGTTAACATATCCATTGAAATTGGTTCCGGTATTTTCCTTTATCATCCGGGCAAAGCGCGCATTGTTCAAGTGTACAATCTGAGCCAGATCCTCTCTTGACAGTTCCGGAGAAAGATACAATTGATCCTGAACCACAATACGATTCAAGTCTTTGAAAATTTTCTTATTCTCAGCCTCTTCTTCATCATGGTTTTCGGAAACTTCATCTAAAGACAAATCATTTTTCTCTGATGATTCCTCGTCCGGTTCCAAGTCCAACGGAACAACTACCGGCTCTTCAGTTTCCTCCTCTATCAATAATTCATCAGCGTCTTCTTTCCGAGCCAGTTTTTCATTAATAAACTTCGCCAGCATTTTGTTCTTATACTTGACTATCGTGCTATGCCGCCATATCCGCCATAACATAAATAATGTCAGAAAAGTAATGCATCCCAAAAACGCAAGTGATATGTTTCTGACTCTTAGCTGAAAAGTCTGTTCGGCGATATATTCCTCCTGCTCAGTAGCCTTATAAATAGCGTCTAATTCTAAGGCTGCATTTCGTTTATCCTTACTGTTTACACTATCAGTAATAGATATAATAGACTCACGCAAAGCGGCTACTTTTTCAAAATCCTTCAGTCCCAAATAAGCTTTTACTTCTTTTTGAAGAATACTAATATACTGTAAGTTAACAGTATCCTGCTGCTGCATAAGCTTCTTAAAATCCTGGCATCGATCTACTACTTTCCGATATTGTTTCGACTCCAACAGATAAGGAATTCCATAGGTTTGACCATCAGGGGTATATGCATTCTTTGTAGACAAATACTGCTGGTAATATTTTTCAGCCTGTTCATATTTCCCTTCCAGATAGCAGATATATGACATTTTAGCATACAAATAAGTATATTGCAAATCCAGAAAGGCTTCATTTTTTTCAGGTAATCTAGCTATACTTTTCAGCAATTTTTCACGTTTTAGCCCCACCTCCAATGCCTCTTTACTTCGTGAATCATTTAGTAGATAATCCATTTTCATCCCATAGAAGTATGAAAGCATAGCCATTTCCAATTTGGTTTCCGCACCTTGAAGCTGTTTGATAGCTTTATCAAAATAATCATACGCCTCCTCCTTGAAAGATAATTGCCATTTATTTTCACCAATACAAAACAGCAACTTACCCTCCGCTCCTTTATCTTTCTCTTTTTGTGCCAATTTAAGACCACCAAGAGCGTATCTCATACTCTCTTTATGATCACTCATCAACAGAGCCAGTTCTGCCAAATCAACTGTCATCTTCAGCAAATGTTTAGGATCTTTCTGAGATACGGAATCTAATAAATATGACTTCCTTGCATACACAAAAGCTAATTTAGTCATATACATATGACGATAAACCTTACTGCGTAATTCGTTTATAATACGCAGAGGAATAGTCTTTTTACTTTCAGCACCTTCCAACAAATTTAAAGCACGTTCCGGCTCTGACATATAGATTCCATTTATATACTTATATGTATACAGCGAATCGCTTTCCATAGTTTTGTCGGCAAAAAGAAGCTGGTTAAACACAAACAAAAACGAACAAATACAAACAACCAAACGAATACCTTTCATTATAATCCCAATAATTTTATTCCCCAAAAATAAAACATAGTTTTATAAAATGCAAGAATTGAATATATTGGAATGAAGTGAAATAAGAAACATTAGTGATTGTAAAACTATAATTTACTGACTCATCACCATTTGCGTAACCCCATAAAAGTTTAATTTTCAGCTGAATCCGCACATCCTATGGAGACACCACGAAAGCACTGAATAAAAATAACAATATATACTAAAATATAAGAGATTAGAGTCCTAACGCTTTATCAAACCGCTTGTCAATGCATGCACTTAAGTCAGTCGTGACGAATTTCCCATTATAGAAAAGACTGAATATAGTGGCTGGTGTAGGAGCATCCTGTGCCTGTTCCATCGTCTCTAATCTAATTATTTTCAATGGAACACCTTTACTTTCAGCGACCTTCACCAAAGAGTTACGAACATGAAATTCTGCAAACGGACAACGATGTGTATAGTAAACCACTACTCCTTCTTTATCCGCACATACTCCACTTAATACACAATCTTTAAAAGCTGGATCGGGAGCCGCCGGATTTATCTTCAGAGCCAGAAGGCTGAACCCATAAGGAAGTTTTTCGACTGTTTCGAATCCTTGCCGTAACAGCCATTTCGCATCGCTCATAAAATGAAACTTTGATGTACCAGCTACCGTAACCAACCCCTCTTTCCCCTGCGATCCGGCGTCATCAATGGCGGATTGTAGTAGTGCTTTAGCATGTCCGTGTCCTTTATATTGTCCCGATACCCAAAAGCAATTTATCATCAAGTAGTTAGGAGCAGTCACAGGAATCCACGCCTTTTCGGCAGGGACGTACTCTATAAACACTTTTGCCCGCTCATCAAGCCGTCTGAAAATATAACCATTATCAAACTCTTTTTTCAGCCATGCTTTTTTCAGCTCATAGCTGTCCTTGCATTTCTTATCGGAGAAAGCACAGCAAATGTGTTCTTTTTCTATATTTTCTTTAGTCAGGGTGATATACTTCGCTTCCATCATATTCTATTTATCGTTATATAAATCAAGGACATCTGCTCTTGCAACGGCAAAGATACATAATCAAAAGTAATTAAGCACTGCCCTGTCTCGTCAAAATGACACAGTGCTACGGATTAAAGTTTTGGAAACAGATCAGCGGATAAACTTAAATGGGTATATTTGTCTTCTGAAAATACATTAGAGATAATATCATGAATATCGAAGAGTTGAGAGAATATTGCTTGTCTGTAAAAGGGGCGACAGAGTGTATGCCGTTTGACGAAGATACCTTAGTATTTAAAGTGATGGGAAAGATGTTTACCTATACAGGATTGCAACCTAAAAATGGGGAGTTTTGGGCTAATATGAAATGTGACCCCGAAAAATCGACAGAGCTAATGGAGAAGTATAACGGTATCTTTTTCGGGCATCACTCCGATAAAAAATATTGGATAAGTATCTATCTGGAAAGTGATCTGGATGATAAACTTATCAAAGAACTGATTGACCATTCAGTGGAAGAAGTGATCAAAAAGCTTCCTAAAAAAAAGCAAGAGGAATATCACACAATGATTTAGCACAAAAAACGAAGCTGCTGACTGACAAGTGTATATATCTGACTTTGCTGCTTCTTTCAGCAGCAAAGTCAGATTATTCAACGCTCAAAAACGTATATCCCATATACCGCATGCTTTTTCCAGTGCCACTAACGAAGCAACATACCCTTTCATTGTTTCCAGATACTCCTGTTGCACCTCGTTATAAGTACGCTGGGCAACCAGTACATCGAGAATACTTGTTTCTCCCCGTTTGTATTTATACACCATACCATTGAGTACCTTCTGCGAATCTTCAAGCACCCCGGCTCTATATTGAGCCACCTTTTTCTTCTCAGCCTCATAATAAAACCAAGCCTGAGCTATCTCTGCCTGTATCTGCAATTCCATGTCTCTTTCCATTATTTCCGACTGGGCAATTCGGAATTTTGCAGCTTTTACAGCTCCTTTATTAGTATTCGAGAATGTCAGAGGAATGGAGACACCGGCAGTAGTAGAACGAGCCGGAGGAAGAAAACCTTTCCAGTCTCTTTCATAAGAAACCGAAACTCCGATATCAGGTTTTCGTTCCGCTTTCGTCAGTTTATATTCCCCGGTAGTAAGTTCCGTACTCTTTTGAGCGACAAGCAGGTCGATACGATTATTTAGTCCTGCTTCGACCAGATCAGACAGGGCAAAGTCCCTGCTCAACTTCTCCCAATTTCCCAAAGGAACATGAAGTGTATCAGCAGCCATTCCCATGTGTTTATTCAACTGAATCAGAGCAGAATAATAGACTGCTTCCTGACTGTAAACAGCATTAAGCAAAGTAACAGCCTCCAGTTTTGACTGTCGGACATCATTCTCGGTAATCTCTCCCGAAACATAACGCAAACTATCTGACTGACTCAGCTGATACATAT
>OGDN01000583.1_pt1 | contig 72832 bp, 67 predicted proteins | sample 1570271 | NCBI WGS metagenome assembly OGDN01 (sample SAMEA4384481, study PRJEB24528) | human gut metagenome | reverse complement strand
AATAGAAGGTTTCTGGAATGATATGAACGAGCCTGCGATCTTTTATTCTTCCGAAGGCCTTGCAGAGGCAAAAGAACTTGCCGGAGAGTTTGCAAAGGATACCGAAGGCAAGATCCATTCCTGGGAAATGCAGGACAAGATGCTCAGTATTGCAAATAATCCGGAAGACTATAAAAGATTTTATCACAATGTGGATGGCAAAAAGATCCGCCATGACAAAGTACATAATCTTTTTGGCTATAATATGACAAGAGCGGCCGGAGAAGCGTTTGAACGCATTGACCCGGAAAAACGTTTTCTGATGTTTTCCAGATCTTCTTACATCGGAATGCATCGTTATGGAGGAATCTGGACCGGAGATAATAAATCCTGGTGGTCACATATCCTTCTTAACCTGAAGATGCTGCCGTCTCTGAACATGTGTGGTTTCCTGTATACAGGTGCTGACCTTGGAGGTTTTGGTGCTGATACAACAAGAGAATTGCTGCTTCGTTTTCTCGCACTTGGTGTATTTACACCACTGATGCGTAATCATTCGGCGACGGGAACAAGAGAGCAGGAGTGTTATCAATTCGAAAATATCGAGGATTTCCGTGCTGTCATTAACACTAGATATCGTCTTGTGCCGTATCTGTACAGCGAGTACATGAAAGCTGCGCTGAGTGATGACATGTATTTTAAGCCGTTAGGGTTTGTTTATCCGGATGACAAGAGAGCAATCCGAGTAGAGGATCAGCTGATGCTCGGAAACGAGATTATGATCGCTCCGGTTTACGAGCAGAACGCAAGAGGCCGTTATGTTTATCTGCCGGAAGAAATGAAATTTGTCAAGTTCCTGCCGGATGGAAGCATTTCGGAAGAGATTCTCGCGAAAGGTATCCATTATGTAGATGTGGCATCAAATGAAGTACCGCTCTTCATTCGAAATGGTAAATGTATCCCGGTTGCAGAAGCGGCAGAGTGTGTGAAGGATATTGATACCGAACATCTGCAGCTTATCGGATACGAAAACAGCAGTTATACCATGTATGAGGATGATGGGATCCGCAAAGATTACGATAAAAAAGAGAATTACCGAGTATTCACAAATTAACGTTTAAGAGTAAAAAAATACTGCCTGAATATCAGAAAATGATATTCAGGCAGTATTTTTTGTCATACAGCGGAAAAATTTCGCTCGTATAAATTAGTCAATCGCTTCCCCTTTTTTATATTTCTCAACTACATGCTGGATACGTTCGCTTGGATCAAGGATGCTGCTGATAGAAGCATCATGGTTCAGTGTATCGATCACCAGTGCGATGTATTTGCTCATGTCGCAGTTGATGTAGTAAGGACGGCTGAGCAGTTCCGGTGTCTGATAGATCAGGTTTGTTGTGAGGATTCCGTTGATCAGTCCTTCTTCGTAAGCCTGGTCGAATTTTTCCATACCGTTTGTGAAAAGTCCGAAGGTTGCAGCAGCGTAGATACGTTTTGCTTTACGCATCTTGAGCTGGCGTGCTACATCGAGGATACTGTCACCTGACGAAATCATATCATCGAGGATGATTACGTCTTTTCCTTCTACGGAAGAGCCAAGGAATTCGTGTGCTACGATCGGGTTACGTCCGTCTACGATGGTTGTGTAGTCACGGCGTTTGTAGAACATACCCATGTCGAGTCCGAGTACGTTGGCAAAGTAGATTGCACGTCCGGTTGCACCTTCATCCGGGCTGATCGCCATCATATGGTCAGCATCGATCTGAAGATCCGGTACATGCTTTAAAAGTCCTTTTACGAACTGGTAAGTCGGACGGATCGTCTCAAATCCGTTCAGCGGGATCGCATTCTGGACACGTGGGTCGTGTGCATCGAAAGTGATGATATTGTCAACACCCATGCGGACAAGCTCCTGCAGGCCAAGTGCACAGTCCAGTGATTCACGGCCGCTTCTCTTGTGCTGGCGGCTTTCATACAGGAAAGGCATAATGACGTTCAGACGACGTGCTTTTCCTCCTACAGCGGCGATGACACGCTTCAGGTTCTGGAAATGGTCGTCCGGTGACATATGGTTGGTATTGCCGCTGAGCGAATAAGTCAGGCTGTAGTTGCAGACATCGACCATCAGATAAAGGTCTTTTCCACGTACAGACTCATTGATAATACCTTTGGCTTCACCAGATCCAAAACGCGGTACTTTTGCGTTGATCAGATAGTTCGGCTTTTCGTAGCCGTTGAAAACAAGATTGTCTTTCTGGAAACGAGTCTCTTCCTTTCTCCATTTTACGAGATAGTCATTGACTTTATTTCCCATCTCTTCACAGCCGTCTACAGCAATAATGCCGAGAGAGCCAACTGGAATATTATCCAGAATTCGTTCACTTCGATGTAACATCAGTGTTCCTCCCTGTACATAAGTTTCTTTTGAATGCGGATATCATCACCGGCAAGGCGAAGTATCTTATAATGGTTGCTTATCCGGGAAAATGTACGTTCTGTATAGTTCGTCTTGATTTCCTCCAGAGTAAGATTAGTAGAAATGATCGTGGATTTCCTGTTCAGGATCCGATCATTTAAACACACAAAAAGCTGAGAAACGACAAAGTCTGTATTTCGTTCGGTTCCCAGGTCATCAATGATCAGCAGATCACACTGGTGGATCTGCTCATATAAAAGACAGCTCTCATCATTCCGGGTCAGTGCTTTTTCAAGGAGCGCATCGAAAAATTCAGAGGCAGTCAGGTAAAGAACGGAATGCAGAGAATCCATCACTTCTTTTGCAATGCAGTGACTGAGAAATGTCTTCCCAATACCAGTATTCCCAAAAAGGAGCAGATTACCATGTTCGGTATCAAAATTGTGGATGAAATTCATACATTCCTGATAAGCCCGCGTTGCAAGCTCGCGGGAATTCTGACCGGAAAGCCGGTCTCTATAATTGGATGAATAATAATCAAAATTAAAATGTTCAAAATTTTCCTGTTCGAGAAGCCCTTTTAAGTTGGACTGGGTGTAGAACAGATCAATGATCGCTTTTAAAAAGCAATGGCACTTTTTCGTGCCGACATAGCCGGTATCCTGACAGTCCGGACATTCAAAATGCTGTTCCAGATAGTCTTCCGGGAATCCGGCATCGGAAAGGAGTCGGCGGCGTCTGTCAGAAAGAGACCGGATATCTTCCTTCAAAGAAGCGAGGGCAGTGTCATCGCCTGCGAGCAGCTTTTTCGCCTGATCAAGACTGGCAGAAGAAATAGAGGCATCAATCGATGCAAGCTCCGGAACCTTCTGGCAGGCACGCTCGTAGTGAAGATTCGCGAGGTCACGGCTCTTCGCTCTTTTTTCTTCATATACGCGCATCAGCGCATTGTATTGTGAATTAGTTAACGGCACAGTGTTCCCCTTTCTTAGTTACTGCGTAATAATTTTTTGGTAAGCTCGTCCATATTGTAAGAACGTTCTTCAAAATTACGGAATTTGGAAGGCTGCTGGGCAGAAGGTGTACGGTTTTGCCCCGAAGGAGTTTTCCTCCGGTCTTTTTCCTGCTCAAAGGCAGAATCAAGACGCTCAACATCTGCCAGTGTACGAACGTTGCCCGTCTTCCAGTTTTCGAGAATCTTGTCAGTATATTCAAAACTTGGCTGGTGGATCGCACTGATGGTGCGGTTGCATGCTTCCAGAATGAGATCCAGTTCGAAATTCCCATCCTCCAGCCATTTGCGGATATAATCCAGTTCGGCAGATGCAGGTCCCCGCCCTTTGATGCCAAATGCATTCAGGATAGAATAGCAGGTTTTGTTGTAAAATGCAGAGGAATTACGTGCCTGATCGACGGTTGTAATATGTTCATCTGCCCATGAAAGTGCTACTTTCTGAATGTAATGCATGCTCTTATGTCCGTTCTCCACACAGTATTCGATCAGATACTCGATCAGGTCTGCGGAAAAACCAAGGGAATCATAAAAGTAGGTAATCGCATCAACATCGGTACGGGATAAGGTTTTGCCAAGATATTGTTCAGCAATAAAAAGAATCTGCTTTAATTCTCTTCTTGCAGCAAGGGAACGTCTTGATGCAGGAAGATTCTGACCGGCAGCTTTGTCTGAAACAGTGGTATTTCCATCAGACTGCGCGACCGGAGATTTTTCATGAACGGAAGCAGACTGTGCGGAAGGTGTATGGAAAGCCGCTTTGACAGGTGTCTGATGAGTTGGTGCTTTTCCGATACAGATTCCGGCGAGTTCATTTGTTTCGTCATATTCGAGAGAAAGAATTCCTTCTTTTTCCCAGTATTTGAGTGCACGCAGGATATCGCCTTCGGTATTCTCCAGAAGGTCTGCCATCTGCGGGATATCCGGAAGCTGCTCCGGGATATTCTGATAACGGAGAAGAAGAAGATAGACTTTTACATATTCTCCGTTCGCAGATACCATATAATGATCGATAAAGTCATTCTCCACGATCGTTATGTTATTGTGGGAATGATTGCGCAAAATAAGTGCACTCATAATTTCCGCTTCCTTTCTTTTCTGACTTTGTTCATTATAACATCATCCCAGATTGTAAAAAAGAATTTTCTGACGGAAATTTTTGTTATTACAGATAAAATTTCGCAAATATTGGAGAAAATCAAGCTTTTAACAGGTCTTCCCCAATGGTTACAACATCTCCGGCACCCATTGTGATCAGAAGATCGCCAGGCTGGCAATGGGTGGTGACGAATTCTTCGATGGCTGCAAAGCTTGGAAGATAAGTTGCGTCACATCCATGTTCTTTGACTGCATCTGCAAGCTGTGTAGAAGAGATGCCTAAAGTATCTGTCTCACGCGCTGCATAGATGTCAGCAAGGATTACATGGTCTGCATGTGCGAGTGCTTCAGCAAATTCTGAGAATAATGCTTTTGTACGTGTATAAGTATGTGGCTGGAAAATACACCACAGCTTTTTATGTGGATAATGTGCAGCACTTTTCAGAGTTGCTGCGATCTCTGTCGGATGGTGTGCGTAATCATCAATGATAGTCACTCCGCCGACTTCACCTTTGTATTCAAAACGGCGGTCTGTTCCGTGGAAGGAAGCAAGACCTGTCTGGATCGTCTTCGCAGGAACACCAAGAATATCGGCAACTGCGATTGCCGCAAGTGCGTTATATACGTTGTGCTCACCGCCAACTGCAAGAGCGAGATGTGCAACATTCTGTCCGTCTTTTACGACATCGAAAGAGGCATTGCCCTGTTCGTTATAAGTAATATTGGCTGCACTGTAATCCAGGGAAGCTTCTTTGCCAAAAGTGATAACACGACAGGAAAGATCGGAGGTGATCTCTTCAATTTTATCAATATCTCCGTTGATGACGAGAGTTCCGTTTTCCGGAAGAAGCTTAGCAAAAAGGTGGAAAGAATTACGGATATCGTCCAGGTCTTTAAAAAAGTCCAGGTGATCCGCATCCACATTCAGAATAATACCGATTTTCGGGAAAAAGTGCAGGAAACTGTTGGTATATTCGCATGCTTCCGTAATAAAAAGGTCAGGTCCGCCGACACGGATATTGCCTTCGATCGCTTTCAGGATACCGCCGACAGAGATTGTCGGATCCAGGTCTGCTGCAAGAGCAATATGAGAAAGCATAGAGGTTGTGGTTGTCTTACCGTGTGTACCGGATATAGCAACCGGTGTCTTATAGTTAGTCATAAGCTGACCGAGTAATTCTGCTCTGGATAACATCGGAAGATTCTGACGCTTTGCTTCTGCAAATTCTTCGTTGTCTTCGTGGATCGCTGCGGTATAAACTACAAGGTCGATACCGTCTATAATATTGGAAGCTTTCTGACCGTAAAATACGGTTGCACCATTCTGAGACAGATGATCCGTAAGTGCCGATTCTTTGTTATCGGATCCGGATACTGTGAAGCCTTCTTCAAGAAGGATCTCAGCGAGTCCACTCATACTGATGCCGCCAATTCCGATGAAGTGGATATGGCAAGGCTGATTAAAATCAATTTTATACATAATGACACTTCCTGTTCTGTGAATTTGTTTCATAGTATTTGACTTACGTGCATAATTATAACATAGATAGGTCAAAAACCAAACCTTTTCTTTTTGTGATATTTCTATAAAAAAGATAGGTAAACAGAAATATTTTTGTAAAATATGTTCACTATATGTATGTAATATGTTATAATGAAAAAACCAGAATTACTGAGAAGGGGTGAAGACATGATAAAAAAGGAAATGATAGCAATGCTATTGGCAGGAGGACAGGGCAGCAGACTTGGCGTCCTGACTGCAAAAGTTGCTAAACCGGCTGTTGCATTTGGCGGCAAATACAGGATCATTGATTTTCCGCTGAGTAACTGTATCAACTCAGGAATCGATACAGTCGGTGTCCTGACCCAGTATCAACCACTCAGGCTTAATACACATATTGGAATTGGTATTCCGTGGGATCTGGACCGGAATATCGGAGGGGTGTCAATTCTTCCGCCGTATGAGAAGAGTACAAGCAGCGAATGGTATACAGGAACGGCGAATGCAATTTATCAGAATCTGGAGTATATGGAGACATTTAATCCGGATTATGTACTGATCTTATCAGGAGATCATATTTACAAGATGGATTACGAGGTCATGTTGGATTTTCACAAGGAGAATCATGCAGATGTGACGATCGCGGCAATGCCGGTTCCGATCGAAGAAGCAAGTCGTTTCGGAATCGTAATTACCGATGAAGACAAGAGAATCACCGAGTTTGAGGAGAAGCCGGCGAATCCGCGGAGCAATCTTGCGTCCATGGGAATTTATATTTTTAGCTGGCCGGTGCTCAAAGAGGCACTGATCAAGATGAAAGATCAGCCGGGATGTGATTTCGGAAAGCATATCATTCCGTATTGTCATGAAAAGAAGCAGAGACTGTTTGCATATGAATATAATGGTTACTGGAAGGATGTCGGTACATTGAGTTCTTACTGGGAAGCTAATATGGAACTGATCGACATTATTCCTGAATTTAATCTTTATGAGGAATTCTGGAAAATTTATACGAATAATTCAATTATACCGCCACAGTATATCTCAAAAGAAGCTGTGATCGACAGAAGCATCATTGGCGACGGAGCTGAGATATACGGCGAGATACATAACTGTGTGATCGGCGCAGGTGTTGTTGTTGGACAAGGCTGCGTGATCCGGGATTCGATCATCATGCAGGATGTTGCGATAGGAAATGACTGTGTGATCGACAAAGCGATCATTGCGGAGAATGTTAAGGTTGGAGATAATGTAACCCTTGGAATCGGCAATGAAGCACCGAACAAGCTCAGGTCTGATATCTACAATTCCGGACTGGTTACGATCGGTGAGAATTCTGTGATTCCGGCAGGAGTACAGATTGGAAAGAATACTGCGATCAGCGGTATTACCGTGAAGGAGGATTATGTACAGGGTGCTCTTGAAAGCGGCGGAGTATTGATAAAGGCGGGTGACAGATCATGAGAGCAGTTGGAATCATTTTAGCAGGCGGTAACAACAACAAGATGCGGGAGCTTACACAGAGGCGTGCAGTGGCAGCGATGCCGATCGCAGGAAGCTACCGGGCAATTGATTTTGCACTCAGCAATATGTCCAATTCGCACATCCAGAAGGTAGCAGTACTTACTCAGTATAATGCACGTTCACTGAATGAACATCTGAATTCTTCCAAGTGGTGGGATTTCGGACGTAAGCAGGGTGGTCTTTATGTATTTACACCGACGATCACCGCAGACAATGGCTACTGGTATCGTGGAACGGCAGATGCGATCTATCAGAACCTGGAGTTCCTGAAGAGGTGCCATGAACCTTATGTGATCATCACATCCGGTGATGCGGTTTACAAGATGGATTATAACAAAGTACTGGAATACCACATTGCCAAGAAAGCAGATATCACTGTGGTATGCCGGGATCTGGATCAAGGCGAGGATGCAACCCGTTTTGGCATTCTGAAGATGAATGAAAATATGCGGATCGAAGAATTTGAGGAAAAACCGATGGTGGCAAATTCCAACACGATTTCCACAGGAATCTATATCATCCGCAGACGTCAGCTGATCGATCTGATCGAGCATTCAGCTGAGGAAGACAGATATGATTTTGTAACGGATATCCTGATCAGATACAAGAATCTGAAAAAGATATACGGTTATAAGATAAAAGACTACTGGAGCAATATTTCCACGGTCGATGCCTATTATAAGACAAACATGGATTTCCTCAAACCGGAAGTCCGGAACTATTTCTTTAAGCAGCTTCCAAGTATTTATTCCAAGGTGACAGATCTGCCTCCGGCAAAATATAATCCGGGTGCGGTCGTTAAGAACAGCCTTGTGGCAAGCGGAAGCATTATCAACGGAACCGTTGAGAATTCGGTTCTGTTTAAAAAAGTGTTTGTTGGAAATAATTGTGTGATCAAAAACTCAATTATTTTAAATGATGTGTATCTTGGGGACAATACTTACATTGAGAACTGTATTGTAGAGAGCAGGGATACGATCCGTGCCAATACACGGCATGTTGGTGAAGATGGCGTGAAAGTAGTAATAGAAAAGAACGAAAGGTACGCATTATAAAAACTGAGGGGGACTTGTAAGAGTCCGGATCAGAAGGCATGCCGGTCAAATAAAGGAAAAGGAGCGGACCGGTATGTGCGTTACTGGAGAAAGGGGCTAGAAAGTTATGCAGATTACAGATGTACGCGTGCGCAAAGTAGCAAAAGAAGGAAAATTAAAGGCAGTAGTATCAATTACAATGGACGAAGAATTTGTTGTTCACGATATTAAAGTCATTGAAGGGGAAAAAGGACTTTTCATTGCAATGCCGAGTAAGAGAGCACTGGATGGGGAATATCGTGATATTGCGCATCCAATCAATTCCGGTACAAGAGACAGAATCCAGAAGATCATTCTGGACAAGTATGCGGAAGTACTGGAAGAGACTGACGACGCGGAAACTGCAGAAATCTAAGTACAGAAAAATACTGAAAACAAAAATCCCGGAGACTGGAAGTAAAACCAGTTCTCCGGGATTTTTATATTTTGAGAAATGATATTTCTACGACGGTCAATCGCGCATAAACTGATCGATTACATAGAGAACTCCGTCATCATCATTTGATTTTGTGATAAAATCTGCTTTTTCACGGACTAGTGGCTGTGCATTTTCCATTGCCACTCCAAGACCTGCGGTTTCGATCATAGTCAGGTCGTTGTATCCGTCACCGCAGCAGATCATTTCATCAGCAGTCAGACCGATGCTGGTAAGAAGCTTCAGAAGAGAGGCGGCTTTGTCTACATTCTTTGGAACAATTTCGAGGAAAAATGGATCCGAACAGTAAACATCAATATAACCATGGAAATGGGTGGACATTTCCTCTTTAGCAGCAGCGATGCTATCCGGTTCTCCGGTCAGGAGAAATTTATTGTTTGGAAATGTGGATACTTTCTCACAGAAATTATCAATTTGTACAATTGGTAAATGGTTGATCCGGGATTCTAATTCGGAATATTTTGTCGGGGTAAATCCGGACAGAAGCTGTCCATCCTCATAAGCCAGAATATCAACCGGGTAGTTGGAAGCGATCCGGTAGATATCCGGGATCACGTCCTGCGGAAGTGTTTTGTTGTAAATGAACTGGCCGGTGCGGCAGTCAGTGATCCGTGCTCCGTTGAAGGATAGGATATAGCTTCCGTAACGTTCCAGATGGAGCTGCCTGGCAAGGGGAACTACGCCGTATGTAGGGCGACCGCTTGCAAGAACAACTTTTTTTCCGGCTTCCTGGATCTCGATCAGAGCCTTTAACGTTGGTGGAGTGATTTCTTTCCTGGAGTTGGTAAGTGTTCCGTCCAGGTCAAGAACAAGTATCTGATATTTCATGTCTTACCTCTCTTAAAACTTCATCTGTCTGAGTACATCAATGATCTCAGGAAATTCCATACCGTGGGAAGCTTTGACCAGAATGGTATCATCTTTTTTGACAACATTCCGGATTTTTCCCAGGAAGTCCTGTTTGGTTTTAAAGTAAAGTACGGCACTGCTCTTTGCACAGGCTTTTGCACCTTCATATGCGTGGTGGGAAAGTTCTCCGATACAGCAGATCACATCAATGCCGATCTCGGCAGCATGTGCGCCGGTATTGTAGTGAAGTTCATTCTCCTTATTACCAAGCTCATACATATCGCCCATTACAGCTACGGTTCTTCCTGTTGCGGTAGAAAGTACATCCAGAGAAGATTTCATGGAAACCGGATTAGCGTTGTAGCAATCATCGATGATCAAAAGAGATCCTGTGTCGATCAGATTGGTACGTCCGGCAATCGTCTTCAGGGAAGAGATCCCGGTCTGGATTTCCTCCAGAGTAAGTCCAAGCTTCATGCCGACACATGCTCCGGCGAGAGCATTGTAGACCATGTGGTTTCCCGGCACCGGGATATGTACGTTGATTTCACCAAGTGGAAGGTGGAGTACAGCGTCAGTTCCGCGAAGTCCCTGACTTACGATTCCGTCTGCATAGGCATCCAGCTGGTCTGAAAGACCGAAGAAAACAGGCTTTTTCCCTTGTACCTCTGCGACTGTGGAAAGTTTGTCGTCATCTCCGTTTAAGATGACAGAAGCATTTGGACGCAGATGATCAAAAACTTCGGTTTTGGCTTTTAAGATTCCGTCGCGGCTTCCGAGATTTTCCATGTGTGCAAGACCGATGTTGGTGATTACACAGATATCCGGCTGGCTGATGGATGCAAGTTCATGCATCTCTCCGAAATGGTCAATTCCCATCTCCAGGACAGCGACTTCATGTTCTTCGGTAAGATTGAAGATGGTAAGCGGAAGTCCGATTCCATTGTTAAAGTTTCCCTCTGTCTTAAGAACATTGTATTTCCGGGAAAGGACAGAGGCAATCGTCTCTTTGGTGCTGGTCTTGCCAACACTTCCGGTGATGCCGACAACCTTGATGTCAAGCTGCATGCGGTAAAACGCTGCGATATCACGAAGTGCTTTTTCGCAGGATTCTACATGAATGCAGGGACAGGTAAGGGAAGAAGGATCTTCTTCTGTAAGAGTAGCAAGTGCACCCTGTTCCATAACCTGTGGGATAAAGGTGTGGCCGTCTACGCGGGCTCCTTTGAGTGGAACAAAAAGAAATCCCGGTGCTGCTTTCCGGCTGTCGATTGCAACGCCGGTAATCTCTTTTTCAAGAAAACTGCTGTCACCATGGAAGGTTCCATGGCAGGCAGCGGTTATATTTTTTAATGTCATATTTTTCATCGGTAATACCTCTTTTCAAATTGTGACCTAGTCATCAGCACTCATGCGGTCAAGAAGCTGTTTCTTTACTTCATAAAGTCTTGGAGACAGATCGATATACATCTGGTGAGGATTGAAGAGTCGTTTGGATTCATCCCACAGGGTATCTTTTTCCTGACGGCAGTAAGCGGCAATCTCTTTGACAGACGGGGAAGTGTAGACACATTCACCGTTGATGAAGATTGGCTGCATCATTTCGCGGACGGTATAGGTTCCGGCTTTCATCTTTGTCTTTTTCCATGTCTCGCTTGGATCAAAGAGGAGAAGATCTTCCTCCGGATTGATTTCTTCGTCTACAAAGCAGATATAATCAGCTTTCATCTTGCCGGTTTCTTTTTCGTAAATACGGTAAACCGTCTTGTTGCCCGGATTGGTGATCTTTTCTGTGTTCTCAGAAAGTTTGATTTTAGGTTCGAACTCACCATTCTTATTCTGGATGGCAGCGAGCTTATATACACCACCGAATGAAGGACAGTCTTTGGAGGTGATCAGATTGGTTCCGACACCCCATGAATCGATCGCTGCGCCCTGCATCTTGAGGTCGTGGATCAGATATTCATCAAGGTCGTTGGATGCGCAGATCGTTGCTTCTTCAAAGCCGGCCTCATCCAGCATTTTACGTGCTTTTTTGGACAGGTAGGCAAGATCGCCGCTGTCAAGACGGATACCAAGCTTTCTCGGGCTGATGCCGGCATCTTTCATCTCCTGGAAGACACGGATCGCATTCGGCACACCGGATTTTAAGGTGTCGTAAGTATCGACAAGAAGGGTACATCCTTCAGGATAAAGATCTGCATAGGCTTTAAATGCGGTATATTCATCCGGGAAACTCATGATCCAGCTGTGTGCATGGGTTCCCATAACCGGAACGTCAAAAAGCTTGCCGGTAAGTACGCAGGAGGTTCCCACGCAGCCGGCGATCACGGCAGCACGTGCGCCGTATAATCCGGCATCCGGTCCCTGGGCACGGCGAAGCCCGAATTCCATAACACCGGTATCACCGGCAGCGTATACGATACGGGAAGACTTGGTCGCGATCAGACACTGGTGGTTCAGAATGTTCAGGATTGCGGTTTCCACAAGCTGAGCTTCCATGATCGGGGCAACGACTTTGAGGATCGGCTCCTTTGGGAAGATCAGGCTTCCTTCCGGAATTGCGTAAATGCTTCCGGTAAAGTGATAGCCGCTCAGATACTGAAGAAAATCTTCAGAAAAAATGTGGAGACTGCGAAGGTAATCCACATCATCATAGCTGAAGTTCAGATTTTTCACGTACTCAATAACCTGTTCAAGTCCGGCTGCGATTGCATAACCGGAAGAAAATGGGTTGGAACGGTAAAATACATCAAAAATTACGGTAGGATTGTCCTGCTTATCGTAATAACCCTGCATCATAGTCAGTTCGTATAAGTCTGTAAGTAATGTTAAATTTTTAGAATGCATAATCGTACCTCTTTTCTGTTATAGGTTTAGATCAGACTGGCGTTTTTCTTAATTGTGTCCTGAATAAGATCATGACAATAGATTCCAAGATGTTTTCTTGTCTCTTTATCCAGTTCTTTTGGATAGATTGGTTTGCCGTATTCGATGACGACATGTACTTTTTTTACACGTGGGAAATGTGCTTCAAAAATGTCAGCAGTATTGTTCATGCTGATCGGAATGATCGCACACCCGGTCTTTTCGGCAATCTTAAGTGCACCGTCACGGAATGGAAGCATAGAAAGCTCTTCGCCATTGTTGCGGGTCCCTTCCGGGAAAATGCAGATGGAAATGCCATTTTTTACATAATCAATTGCCTGAAGGATTGTCTTCAGACCTTCTCTCATATTGTCTCTGTCAAGGAAGAGACAGTACAGATTCTTCATCCATGTGGAAAGAAGCGGAATCTTTTCCATTTCTTTTTTGGCAACATAACCGGTCAGACGCCTGCACCGGCTGTAAGTAAGGAGAATATCAAAATAACTGCGGTGGTTGCCGATAAAGAGTACCGGTTCATCCGGAACATTTTCTTCACCGATCACGGTTGTCGTGACACCGGTCATCTTAAGAATCACTTTAAAGCCCCACTGAACGATGCGCAGAGAACTGATATCTTTGGCTCTGCGATTGAATTTACCAATGATCCATTCCACCAGAAAAACCGGAATGGACAGGATCAGGTAAAGAATTAAAAAGACTGCGATACAGATAAATCGTATCATTACCCCAAAATCCTCTCTTTCATTGTATAAAGTAACATACTTTTCTTCGATTATACTATTCGAGGCATGAAAATACAAGGAAGATAATATGATAATAAAGAGACAAAAAAATGGAAAAGTTTGTGAATAATTATGAGAATAAAATGCCGTGTGACAGGGGTGATCTGGATGCTGATTTTCCTTGGCGGCTGTCAGGTCATGGAAAAAGAGGAAGCGGGTGGAGAAATGCTGGAATATTCCATTGTGGATGAGAAAAAAGTTCCGGCGGAAATGACCGAACGCATTGCCGGGATGGAAGAAACCCCATTTCAGATCATGTATGTGCAAGGGGACCGGCTGTATGTCGGACAGGGGTATGGGAGACAGGAAATGGAGGGATATGCGATCCGGGTTGATGGCTGTACGGAAGAAAAAGATGTGATCTGTGTACAGACAACACTTCTGGGACCGGGAAGTGACGAGACAGAAAAAGATGGGGAGGAGATGGGAAATATCTGTATGCGGGAAGATGGATTTTCCCAATACCCATATGTTGTCCTGGAAATGGCAAAAAGCGAAAAACCGGTGATATTTGAGTAGGAGGCTGACTATGGAACTGATAAGAAAACAGGTACGCATGAATCAGATGGGCAAAACAGTGACGGATCAGTTTATGATCGGTGGGGATTATAATGTACCAGATGCGAAAAGTGACGTGGGAAGAGTGCTTTCCGGTGAGGGAAGTCTGCGGATTGAAGAGACAAGAAGAGTGGAAAATTATCTCCGTGTGACGGGAAAACTGAATTTTAAAGTTTTGTATGTGACAGATTCGGGAGATCCGCGTCCCGGAGCTTTAGAGGGAATGATTCCGTTTGAGGAAATGGTCTACATGGAGGAAGAGAACGGAGAAGGCGAAGACATTGTGCAAGTTCAGCGGGTGGAATGCGGGGTATCACTGATCCATTCGAGAAAGCTTGCGGTAAAAGCGCTTGCGGAAATGACGGTACATACAGAGCAGATCACAGAAAAACAGGTGACACTTGATGTGGATGGGGAAGAGGGAATCTATCTGAAAAAATGTCCGGTGGAGCTGCTGCAGCTGTTTACCGCGAAGAGAGACATTTACAGGATCAAAGAGGAGATTAAGATACCGGGGACCAAAGAGAATATCGGAACGCTCTTGTGGACAGAGGTAAGCTCCCGGAAAATGGATACCAGACTTGTGCAGGATGCTATGCTGATAAATGGAGAATTGCAGATCTTTGTTCTCTATGAATCCCAGGAGGGCAAGACAGACTGGGTGGAGCAGACGGTTCCTTATGAGGGGCGGATCGAGTGTGCCGGAGCAGAAGAAGGTATGTATCATCATGTCTATGACCGGCTGGATGATATCAGTGTGGAAGTGCGGATGGATGAGGACGGTGAGATGCGTGCGCTTGGCATTGAAGCGGCACTTCAGGTTCGTCTTTTTGTCTATGGGGAAGAAAAGCTGGAGCTTTTAGAGGATGCGTATTCCCTTGATAAAAAATGTGTTTTGGAGACAGAAGAAGTTGTTGTTGAGGAGCTTCTGATGCAGAATCATTCAAAAAGTAAGATCACGGAACGATTAAGTCTGCCGGAGCTGAAAGATGAGATCCTTCAGGTGTGCCACAGCAGCGCAGATCTGCAGATAGAAAAAATGGAAGTGCAGGATGGAGGAATTCTGGCAGAGGGGATTCTAAATGTCAGCTTTCTGTATGTAAAGGCAAACGATGAAGTACCATTTGGTGTGTGGAAGGGGATGGTTCCGTTCTCGGCAATGCTTGAATGCCGGGAAGGAAGCAGCGATATGAAATATGACGTCACATATGCAGTGGAGCAGCTTGCGGTAGATCTTGCCGGAAATGATGAAGTAGAGATCAAAGCGGTCGTGGCGTTCAGGAGCTTCATGCGAAAAGCGGAAAAAATACAGATGGTGACAGAGGCTGCACTTGTGGATTATGAAAAAGAAGAGCGGATGAATCAGCCGGGAATTGTGGGATATATCGTAAAAGACGGAGATGATCTGTGGAGCCTGGCAAAGAAATATTCGACCACAGAAGAAAGCATTCTGCTTAATAATGAATTATTATCAAAAGAATTGAAAACGGGTGATAAAATATTGATTTTTCGGGAGAGTTTGAGTATACTATAGTAATGAAATGATGTATACAAGATACAAAAAAAGGTCGAAAAAATACAATAAGGAGATACACGCATGGATAAACTGGAGTTAAAAGCACTTGGGAAGATTAATCTTGGACTTGATGTGCTGGGGCGGCGGGAGAATGGTTATCACGATGTGCGCATGGTCATGCAGACGCTGTATCTGTACGATAATGTGACGTTGCAAAAGAAGTCGGCCCCAGGTATCGAGATCGATTCAAATCTTTTTTATCTGCCGAATGATGAGGACAATATTGCATGGAAAGCGGCAAAGCTTCTGATCGATGAATTTGATATCAAAGACGGGATCAGAATCCATCTGGACAAGCATATACCGGTTGCAGCGGGAATGGCAGGCGGAAGTTCCAATGCTGCGGCAGTGCTTTACGGAATGAACCAGATGTTCCGGCTGGGACTTTCTCAAAAAGAGCTGATGGAAAGAGGCGTGAAGCTTGGGGCGGATGTTCCTTACTGCATTATGCGCGGAACGGTACTCGCAGAAGGAATCGGGGAAAAACTGACGCCGCTTCCTCCGATGCCGAAATGTCAGATTCTGATCGCCAAGCCGCCGATCAGTGTATCGACAAAGATGGTTTATGAAAAGCTGGATTCCTGTGAAATCAAGGAGCATCCGGATATAGATGGTATCCTGGACGGATTGAAGAACCAGGATCTTGAGCAAGTGGCAGCATCTTTGGGTAATGTGCTGGAAAAGGTTACGGTTGAAGCATATCCGGTCATTGCACAGATCAAAGAATGTATGATGGAAGCAGGTGCTCTTGGGGCGATGATGAGCGGAAGCGGTCCGACTGTATTTGGGATTTTCAGGGATCGCAGGACAGCGAAGGAAGCATTTACAAAAGTAAAAGCACAGAATCTGGCAAAACAGATTTATCTTGCAAATGTGCATAACGTCAGGAGGAGATAAGAATGGATATGGATTTTGAAGTAAATATGAATGAATACCTGCCGTTGAGAGATGTTGTGTTCAATACACTCCGGAAGGCAATTTTAAGAGGAGAACTGAAGCCGGGAGAACGGCTGATGGAGATCCAGCTTGCCAACAAGCTTGGAGTAAGCCGCACCCCGATCCGTGAAGCAATCCGTAAACTGGAGCTGGAAGGTCTGGTTCTGATGATTCCGCGAAAAGGGGCAGAAGTGGCACAGATCACAGAGAAGAATATGCAGGATGTGCTGGAAGTCAGAAAGGCACTGGAAGAGCTTTCCGTACAGCTTGCGTGTGAACGGATCACGCCAGAGCAGGTTGAAGAAATGAAGATGGCAGCTGAAGATTTCCGTAAAGTCTTAAAGAGTGGTGATGTGACGAAGATCGCTGAAGCAGATGTAAAATTCCATGATATTATCTTTGCCGCAACCAATAACCAGAGACTGATCACGCTGCTGAATAACCTGCGGGAACAGATGTACCGGTTCCGCGTAGAATACCTGAAGCAGAAGGAATGTTATCCACAGCTCCTGGAAGAACATGATAAGCTGATCGCACTGATTTCGGGTGGAGAGGTTGAAGAGGCATGTGAGCTCATGGGATGTCATATTGACAATCAGGCCTCTACAGTATCGGATGTTATCCGGAGAGATCAGGTAGAATATCACAGATAAAAATGTATAGTTTTCCATATGTTGTCAATACTCCTGGTATCAAAGACAGGAGGTACATACGAAAATGAAAAAAATAAAAGCAGTGGCGCTGGTACTGATCATGATTCTGTGTGGTGCGGCATTTGCAAGGGGAATGCAGGTGGAAGCGAAGGCGAATGCAGTGCAGGAAAAGTTATCCGGTGAGGTGTTCCGCTTTCATGTGCTTGCCAACAGTGACAGCAAAGAAGACCAGGAACTTAAGATGAAGGTGAAAGAGGCTGTTGTAGATTATATGTGTGAGAATCTTTCGGATGCAGGGAATGCAGCGGAGGCGAAAGCATGGGCGATCCGCCACAAAGAAGAACTGATCCGGACGGCCAGGGAAGTCTTGCAGGAAGAAGGATGTAACGATCAGATAACAGCTGAGGTCGTGCGGTGTGAATTTCCGGACAAAACTTACGGAGACATCATCTTCCCCGCAGGCTGGTACGATGCACTTCGGATCAAGATCGGAAAGGCACAGGGGCACAACTGGTGGTGTGTTCTTTATCCGAATCTCTGTTTTATGGATTCTGTCCATGCAATTGTTCCCAAAGAAGGGAAGGAAGAGCTGCGGAGTGTGCTGACGGATGAAGAGTATGCGATGATCGTAAAAGGCACACCGGTAAAAATCAAATGGTTTTTCTTGCAATTGACGGAGTAAATGTGTAGAATATACTTCAACGAAGATGGCAGGAAAATTTGTTTCGCCTAAGGCAAAGGAAAGTTTAATGACGGATATACTTGTAAAATTATTTGTAAAAGATTATAAAGATGTAGAAAAGGTGTCTGTCCGTACAGCATATGGAGTGCTGGCAAGCGGAGTAGGCATCTTTTGTAATGTTCTGCTGACGATTGCGAAGATGGTGATAGGAATCCTTCTTCACAGTGTGTCTGTTACTGCAGATGCATTTAACAACTTATCGGATGCAGGTTCTTCGATCATTGGAATGATCGGAGTGAAGATGGCAGAAAAACCGGCAGACAAGGAGCATCCTTTTGGGCATGGCAGGCTGGAATACATAGCGGCACTGATCGTATCCTTTCTGGTGATCGAAGTTGGATTTACCTTTTTCAAAAATGCGATCATGAAGATCCGGGAGCCGGAAGAGTTAAAATTCAGTCTGGTGTCGATCCTGATCCTGGTGTTGTCCATAGGTGTGAAGCTGTGGCTTGCGATGTTTAACCGGAAACTTGGTGAAAAGATTTCTTCCCAGGTGATGATGGCGACGGCAGCAGATGCACTTGGAGATGTGATCACGACAGCAGCGACGATCCTGTCGGTTGTATTCTGGCGGATCACAGGGATCAATATCGATGGCTTTGTCGGACTTGGTGTTTCACTGGTCGTTATGTGGGCCGGATTTGGGATTGCGAAGGATACGCTTGAGCCGCTGATCGGAATTCCGGCGACATGGGAAGATTATGAGAAGATCAAGCATTTTGTGGAAAAATACGATGGAATCGAGGGCAGCCATGATCTGGTGATCCATAATTACGGACCGGGAAGAAGTATGGCGATTATTCATGCAGAGGTTCCGAATGATGTCCCGATTGATGTATCCCATGAGATCATTGACCGGATTGAGAGAGAGGCAATGGAACAACTGGGGATCTCGCTGACAATTCATATGGATCCGGTGGAGACTCGTAATGAAGAAGTACTTCAGGCAAAACATGAGACAGAAAAAGCTGTGGAAGCACTGGATCCGAGATGCAGTATCCATGATTTCCGCATGGTGAATGGAGAAAAACAGATCAATCTCATTTTTGATTTTGTCATTCCGAGAGAGTATTCTGAGGAAAAAGGGAATGAACTGACACTGACTTTGATGGACCGATTGCAGCATCATAACCCAAAGTATCAGTGTGTTATCACATTAGACAGAAGTTATGTGGAAGAACAGAGGTAAAAGAGATGTATACATTTGAAAGCAGAGTACGATTCAGTGAAGCAGACCATACGGAGCTTCTGACATTACCGGGGCTTGTTAATTATTTTCAGGACTGTAGTACTTTTCAGTCTGAGGATATCGGATATGGCGTGGAATCACTGAAAAAAAGCGGGCAGGCATGGATTCTTTCTGCATGGCAGATTGTAGTAAACCGTTATCCGAAACTCGGGGAACATATCCGGGTGTCCACCTGGGCAACGGATTTTACCGGACTTTTCGGACTTCGTAATTTTAAGATGGAGGATGAAGCAGGCGAGATGACAGCCTGGGCCAATTCGGTCTGGGTATATATGGATATGAAAAAAGGAAGACCATGTAGACCGGCGAAAGAAGAGGTCGAGGCTTATCGGCCGGAAACACCACTGGATGTAGAGCTTGCGCCGCGTAAGATCGTGCTTCCAAAAGAACTGGAAGATGGAGAAAGTTTTCCGGTAAGACGTCATCAGATCGACACAAACGAGCATGTCAATAACTGCCAGTATATCCAGATGGCAATTGATGTGGTGCCGGAATGTGAGCGTGCCGGACAGATCCGGGTAGAATATAAAAAATCCGCAGTTATGGGTGATATTATTTATCCAAAGATGGCGGTAGAGGAACAGAGAAAAATAGTGGAACTTTGTGATGCGGAGGGAAATCCGTATGCGGTAGTAGAATTCAAGGAGAAATAAGAGATGGAATTAGGAAAAAAACAGATGCTTACGGTAGTAAAGGTAGTTGATTTCGGAGTATATCTGGGAGATGACAGAGAAAAGGTTCTTCTTCCGAAGAAGCAGGTTCCGGCAGGAATCGAACCGGGCGATCCGATTGAGGTGTTTTTGTATAAGGATTCTTCTGACCGTCTGATCGCAACGGTAAATGAACCGAAGCTTACACTGGGGGAAAGTGCAATCCTGAAGGTAGCGCAGGTTGGCAAATTCGGTGCCTTCCTGGACTGGGGACTGGAAAAGGATCTGTTCCTGCCATTTAAGGAGCAGACTTATAAGGTGAAACCGGGGGATGAATGTCTGGTAGGACTCTATATTGATAAGAGCCAGAGACTCTGTGCGACCATGAAGGTATATGAGTATCTGACCAGTGATTCTCCTTATCAGAAGGATGATCAGGTAGAGGGAATCGTTTACGAAGTGAGTGATAATTTCGGGGCTTTCGTTGCAGTGGACGGAAAATATTCTGCGCTTGTGCCAAAGAGAGAAGCACCGAAAAGTCTAAGACCGGGAATGAAGATCCATGCGAGAGTGACAGAAGTAAAACCGGATGGAAAGCTGAATTTAAGTGTCCGTGAGAAAGCATTTATCCAGATGGATAAGGATGCGCTTCTGGTACTGGCGCGTCTGGAAGAAAAGGGCGGAGTCCTTCCGTTTAACGATAAAGCAGATGCGGAGGTGATCCGTGCGGAGTTTGATCTGAGCAAGAATGCATTCAAGCGTGCAGTCGGACATCTGTATAAAGAGCGTAAGATCGAGATCCGTAAGAACAGTATTGTTTTGAAATAGACATTGTGATTATGCACAAAAAACAGACTATTAAATTGTTCACAATGCCCAAAACGCTGATTTGAAAAAAAACCCTTGATTTTCAAAAAAAAATTGTATATATTGAGGGTGTAAAAGATAGGAAGAGATAAAAGAAAAGGAGCGTACATCATGAAGGTACAGAATATTACAAACATTGATAAGTTTTTTGAAATAGTAGATAGCTGCAAAGGAAAAGTAGAACTTGTAACAGGAGAAGGCGACAGACTGAATCTGAAATCTAAACTTTCTCAGTATGTTTCTATGGCAAATATTTTCTCTAACGGAGAGATTCCGGAACTGGAAATCATTGCATACGAAAAAGAAGACATCGATAAACTGGTTAACTTCATGATCAATGGCTAATTTATATAAATACCAGGAATAGTGAGAAGCAGGAATCAAAGTGATTTGGTTCCTGTTTTTTTGTGTATACGATGAGCCAAGTGCAGATTTGTGCTTGCACAAGGATCTGCATTTGGCGAATGTACATCATCGAGCTGTTAAGCGAGATGGTGTACAAAGTATACAAATCGAGTAGGAGTCAGCCTGCTCGATTGTGGAGAGAGACGGTCTGCGAGGGGGAGGTTGTGTGGCGGATTTAGAAAAAGAATAGGTGTGAAGTCCATTGCACAATAAGTGCCTTCACACCTATTCTTTTTCTAAATCCGCCCTCAAGACTTTGGGCGCAGACCTGGCGGCTGCTAAACATAAAAATTCAGGAAACTATAGAGAGATAGTTTCCTGGTATATGGGAGAGGGTATTTATATTGAGGGTGGGTTAGGTTAGTTTGCGCGTAATGATTCAATAAATGGTGTCAGGAGGAATTCACCGTATTGAAGCAGGGAGAAGCTTCTCTGGGTGAGACACCAGGAGTAGGTGAGACCGATCTGGGCAGAGGTGATCATCTGGGAGAGCTCGACGTAGGAGTAGTCTGACTTTAGTTCTCCACATTTGATCCCATCGAAAAGGATCTTGCGCAGGATCTTATAATAATTACGATCCGGGTTTAAAATATGTCTGGTTCCGGTAGTAGCTACCTGAAGACCGTAGAGGGACGCAAAGAGATCCATATATGGTGAGTGCTCCAGGTTATTCAGCACAAAATGGTTGAAGGCGAGCAGCAGATCGGCGGCTGGAAGCGTCCGGTCGCAGGTCTGAAGCCAGCTATCATAGTCACTGTCGTAGGAATAGGCGAGGCTGAAGAGAAGTTCATCTTTTCCACGAAAATGGTGGTAAAAGGTGCTGCGGGAATTACCGGAGAGTTCGATGATCTGCGCGATCGTAGTTTCGTCATAGCCCTGTTCTGTGAACAGCTTCCATGCTGCATCCATGATGTCCTGTTTTGCATGTCGTTTGCCGTGCGTTGTCATAATTGATCGTTCCTGCCTTCTTAAAAGTATTGAAGCTATTGTAACACAGGGATGTGGAGAGTGCAATGTTTTGTTTCTGCATACATTTTATTGAAAATGTCCATATAAGGATAATATGGTTGACTTTATTTGAACACTTTAGTAGAATGAAGGGTATAAAAAGCAGAACGTAGTTCGGAATACAGTATCTTTTTAGACCGTAGTATGAAAACGGACTACAGTGCTTTTGGAGGTGTAAGATGGAAAAATTAAAACTTGCAGCCGGCATGACAGGAGAACAGAAGCGTTATGCGGTTGAAGCAGCACTACTTCTGGGATTTCAGACAGAGACAGCTACATTTCCGGTGATCACAGCGGACGGTGAGATTCCGGTGCCGGAGAATATGGAAGAGCTGAAAGCCCTGTGGAAAAAGAGTACAGGGGGAACACCGGAAGAGTACAAATCAGCATCAAAGCATACAGGTCCGATCTTTGATCTGGATTTCCGTAAGGAAAAAGGGCTGGAGACGATGCTTCAGAAAGGGGATTTCCTGAAAGACGAGAATCAGGATCTTCTTCCGGATGTGTTGGATGTGAAGATTGTACTTCCGGAGGATGCAGATGATGCGATGCTCGTTGCAGCATGTAACCTGGCATGGCGTTTTGGTATGGAGACAACCGGATATAAAGGAACTATTACGGCAGATGCAGCTTATACAGGCAACCGGCTCGTTCTGGAAAAAGCAGAGCAGACAGAGCTTGTACGGGAAAAAGAAGGAGAAAGTGTAAAAGTATCTCTTTGCGGTGACGGAGAGGAACTAATCGCATTTACCTCCCGCCTCTGTATGGAATTTCCACAGATCAATGGTCAGAGAAGCTGGAAAGACCTGCTGATGGATATGGTGGATGACTTTGTACTGCGCGGCGCAGATGGCCAGCTTGCAGCTTTGAAAGCGATGCAGAAAGAGCAGACAGGAGAATACGAAGTGTACGGATCTCCGCTCTGGAATGATACACAGAAAAAAGAAGCCGGGGATGCAAAGGTATATAATTACAAATCCGGACAGAAGATGTACGAGAAGGTGTATGAGCTTCCGTGGGAAGTGGAAGTTTTTGAAAAACTTCTGGAAGAAAAGGTTTATCCGCAGATCGGGAAAGGAAGCAAGGTAAAGATTACCGGTGCGGTAAGTGAAAATATAAAAGTACGCCAGAAGATAAAAGAAAAAATCGAAGACAGAATCCAGATGTTAGGTGCCAAGCCGGAGGATACCTCCGTTATCTGTGCATACAAACAGGGATATTCCTGGATCGTTGAAGAGATGCTTCCGGTGATGAAGGAAGCGCAGGCAGATCAGGTTGAGATTTATTTCAAACCGTTCCTGCCGGAAGGCCAGACAGACTGGCTGGATGAGAACGGTGCAACCCCGTCCTATCACAATCTGAATGCAGACACTCCGGACAAGTGGTATGATCTTCCGATCCGCTATCTGCAGGAACTGTATCCGGTAGAAGATATTCTGGTAAAAGAGCTTGGAATTGAAAGAGATAAAGTCATTTTCAAAGCTTATGAAGGCGAAGAAGATATCACTTATCTCTGCAAGGGGATCAAGGACGAAAAGGTCTGCTGTGAGGATACTTACAAAGCAGTCTGGTCGGAAAGACCATATATGGATGAATATCCGCAGATGGGAAAGGTTCATCCGGCAACCGGTTATGTAAAAGCAGAGATTGACGGACAGGAAGTATTTTATCAGACCGTCCGTACCGATATGGAAGAGATCTGGGATGTTTACCAGAAGGAAGTTCTTCCGGATTGCAGACGATATATTGAGGAAAAGACAGGCGGAAAGATTTCCGCAGACCTGCAGCCGTTCTTCCATGAACTGCGTCTGGACGTGACCGCAAGTGAACCGGACTATGCGACCGGATCAAGAGAGGATCTGATCTCTTCACTGGATGCTTTGCATGAAGATATGTATTTTGTCGGAAGCGACTATTTTAAAAATTACGGTGTGAAGAAAGCAGATGTCATGCTGGATGCGCCGGGACTGATCCTTCCGGTGATCCATGAAAAAGAAGGCAGACCGGTATTTAAGGTGACACTGACCGAGCCGTTAAAAGAAGAAGCATGCATTGTAAAAGATGGAAAAGCGGTTCTTTTACAGAGAAAACGCGAAGAAGCAGATGCATGGATCCGTGCCATTTCATGGGAAAATGATAATTTTACTTTCCATATCCGCACAAATGGTGTACAATCTAATGTATTACACACTTACTCAACATTGTGGTCAAAGGGTGTACTGGCAGAGTGTGAAAGTGTTGCTGCAGGTACGAAGCTTTTGTTTGAAAGTGAGCAGGGCGAGATACAGTATGCAGCACTTACACCGGAAAGAGAAGAAAAACCAAAGACGAAACGGATTGAAGAGATTGACCTGCATGAGCATGAACTGATCGGATATGATACTTACCGTGAGATCATCGAAGAACTGAAGCAGGTTCCTGGAATCGAAGTGTTCCGGACTGCGGTATCTTATACAGGACGTGAACTCTATGCAGTATGGATCAAACCGGAATACGAAGGCTATCTGTCCATGACGAAGCGTATATCAAGAATTCCTGGCGAGATGATCAATGCAAGACATCATGCAAATGAAGTATCTTCGACAAATGCAGCATTTATCCTGATCAAGAAGCTGCTGACAGAAGATGTTTACAAAGATTTACCGGATAAACTGAATCTGGTGATCGTTCCGATGGAAAATGTGGATGGTGCGGCAATCCATTATGAATTGCAGAAAGAGCATCCAACCTGGAAATTCCATGTGGCAAGATTTAATTCGCTTGGAAAAGAGTTCTACTATGAACATTTCCAGCAGGATACGATCCACAGCGAGGCGATGGGATTAACCCGTATTTATGACCGGTATGTCCCGGATATGATCGTGGACAATCACGGAGTACCGAGCCATGAATGGGAGCAGCAGTTTTCAGGTTATACCTCCCCGTCTTACAAAGGCTTCTGGCTTCCGAGATCTCTGCTTTATGGTTATTTCTGGTATGTGACCAATCCAGAGTACAAGGACAATTACCCGGTCAATAAGGTAATGGAAGATGTGATTGCAGACAAGATTGCCGAGTATCCGGAGATGAGAGAATTGAACCGTGAATGGAGTGCTCAGTTTGAAAAATATGCACATGCATGGATGCCGAAATTGTTCCCGGCAAACTATTATAAAGAAATGATCAACTACTGGATCCCGTTCGCGGCAGATCCAAACCATCGTTATCCGTCGATCCGTTTTCCGTGGATCACAACGGTTGCTTATACCAGCGAGGTTGCAGATGAGACCGCACAGGGTGAATACCTGAATTTGTGTGCAAGGGCTCATGTGGCACATGACGAGGCGACTATCCGGATGTTGATGGAAGCAGTGCATGTGATGGAATGTCATCTGGAAGAGCAGGATGGACAGATTTTGACCAGTTACATAAGACAGCGTCCGATGATTGTCAAAGTGACTGGAAAAAATAAATAACTTTTTAATACTTTTCTAAAGGAGGAGTTAGGTATGGAACTCATCAAATTACTTGGCGTGTTAATCGTAATCGTTGGATTCGCGCTGAAACTGGATTCAATCCTCATTATTTTCCTGGCCCTTATCGCGACAGGGATTGTTGGAGGACTTGGAGTGGGCGGACTTCTGGAAACAATCGGTACAAACTTTGTAGCGAACAGAAGTATGGCAATCTTTATCATGATCCTGCTAGTTACAGGTACACTGGAAAGAAACGGTCTGCGTGAAGCAGCGGCGAACCTGATCCGTAAAGTAAAAAGTGCGACAGCAGGTAAGCTTGTTGCTGTATATGGTATGCTGAATGCTCTGTTTGGAGCATTCAATGTCAGCTTCGGTGGAGTTGCCGGATTTATCCGTCCGGTACTGCTTCCGATGATCGAAGGTGCGATCAGCAATAAAGAAGGAAAAGCAAATGAAGATCACGTAGAAGAAGCAAAAGGACTTGCTGTTGCTATGCAGAACTTCACATGGTTCTTCTTCCAGGTACTGTTCGTAGGTGGTGCCGGCGGAATCCTTGTACAGACAACACTTGCAGGTCTTGGATACGAAGTAGAACTGATCGACCTTGCAGCAGCTGAAATCCCGGTAGCATTAGTTGCACTTGTTGTTTCCTGCGCATTTGTTATTTTGAAAGATAACAAACTGATGAAGAAATACTATGGAAAATCAACAGATACTAAGAAATAGAGGGAGGAAGACAGATGAGTAATTTAAAATTTATACAGGTCGGCGATTCGTTTAATGCAATCGGGCTGAATGTAGTATGGGTAATTATCGGATTGATCACGATTTACGCAGGAATTAAGAACCTGCTGGATAAAGAGAATCCGTCAAGAGTCGGAACCGCTGTTTTCTGGTGCTCTTTCGGTATCGTTTGTGGATTTGGTTCATGGCTCCCGGCAAGGGTTTCTGGTGTGCTTGTTCTGATCATGTGCCTGCCGCCGATCTTCAAGAAAGTAAAAATCGGAAAAACAGATAATCCGACAAAGGAACACACAGAACAGCAGTTTAAGAAGATCGGAATGAAGATATTTGTCCCGGCATTCTCCGTAGCGGTATGCTCCCTGTTCTTTGCATTATTCAGTAATATGAGTTCTATGGTTGCAATTACCGTTGGTGTGATTGTAGCTATGGTCTTACTGATGGCATTCGATGCAAAACAGAATAAACCGGCAGTCTTTTTGAATGATTCTGAAAGATTCCTTGGAATCACAGGACCTCTCAGTATGCTGCCACAGCTGCTTGGATGTCTTGGAGGTGTATTTACCGCTGCAGGAGTTGGCGATGTAATCGCACAGCTTGTTGAAAAGATTGTTCCAAAGGGAAATGTAAATATCGGGATCATCGTTTATGCAATCGGTATGGTACTCTTTACCATGATCATGGGAAATGCATTCGCAGCTATCACCGTTATGACAGTTGGTATCGGTGCACCGTTCGTTCTTGCTTACGGTGCTAATCCGGTGGTGATCGGTATGCTCGCACTTACATGTGGATACTGTGGAACTCTGCTTACACCGATGGCAGCGAACTTCAACATCCTGCCGGTTGCGATCTTGAACATGAAGGACCGCTGGGGCGCTATCAAAAATCAGGTTCTGGTTGCAATTTTTATGCTTGTGTTCCAGATCTGTTATATGATAGTATTAAAGTAAATAAGACATAAGTAGCTAAGGTCATTATTTCACTGGAAAGGCAGAAAATAATGGCCTTAGAATTCGTAAGCTTATTCTAGTTTTGGTATGGAGAAAGAAGAGGGACATATGACACCGAATATGGAACGGGGTGCCCGGATCATTATTCACGAATGGGTAAAAGTAAGGGCGTGGGACAAAGTACTGATCGTGACATCGAAGGAATATCTTGCAGAAGCAAAAGCAATGGAAAAAGAGGCTTCCGGAAAAGCACGGTCAGTGAATACACTGCTTGTCGAGAACAAGGGGCGCCATGTGGGAATCTTTTTTGATGATAATGAAGCAGTTTTTGATCCTTATACGGCAATTATCGCGGCGACAGAGTATTCGCTGGTGACAACGAAAGCCGCAAAGCGTGCGATACAAAGACACAAGAAATTTCTGTCCTTGCCACTGGCAACCAATGACGGAAGATCTTTTCTGGAATACGATTTCCTGACGATGGATACGAAGAAGAGCCGGCTGATGGCAAAGGCATTTATCAAATATCTCAAGTATTCAGAAAAAGTCCGTGTGACAACTCCGGCAGGAACGGATATGATGTTCTACAAAGTGGGCAGAGATCCGGGATTTTTTAACGGAGTTCTAAAGGATGGAAAGGGATATTCTTCTTCCAGTATTGAGGTCTATGTCCCGATCGAGGAGACAAAGACAGAAGGTGTGATGGTGCTTGACGGTTCTCTGGGATATATTGGTCGCGCAGAGGAACCGACAAGGATTTTATTTAAAGGCGGACGGATTACGGAGATTGAAGAGACTCCGACCGGTATTCGGTTGAAAAAATACATGGAAGATTATCAGGATCCCCGGATCTATATTGCGGGGGAACTCGGAATCGGGCTTAATTCATGCTCACAATGCCTTGGAAACTGCTATATTGAAGATGAATCTGCTTATGGGACATTCCATGTAGGACTTGGGCGTAATATTGCTCTTGGAGGTATTCAGAACGCCAAAGGGCATTTTGATCTGGTATGTATGGAACCGGATATCTACACGGACAACCGACAGATTATGCAGCAGGGGAAGGTTATTATCCCGGAGCCTGTGTTATACTAAGAGATATTAAGGAGGAAATTAACATGAAGGTTTTATTAACAGGATTTGATCCATTTGGAGGAGAAAGCGTAAACCCGGCATTCGAGGCAATCAAGCTTCTTCCGTCAACAATTGCGGGGGCAGAGATCGTATATGTAGAGATTCCTACAGAATTCAAGAAAAGTGCACCGGCAGTTGAAGCGGCAATCAAAGAACATAACCCGGATATAGTGATCAATGTAGGTCAGGCAGGCGGACGTTCCTGCGTCACTGTAGAAAAAGTAGGAATCAACCTTGCAGATGCCCGGATTCCGGACAATGCAGGTGACCAGCCACTTGATGAGCCACTTCAGGCAGACGGTCCAACCGGATACTTTGCAACAATTCCGGTAAATGCAATGGTTCAGAATGTACGTGCTCACGGACTTCCATGCCATGTATCTTTCACGGCAGGAACCTACGTATGCAACTGTGTAATGTACAATGTACTGCATATGTGTGCAACCAAATACACTAACATCCGTGCCGGATTTATCCATGTACCATATGCTTGCGATCAGGTTGTAGATAAGGCGAACGGAATGGCAAGTATGCCGCTTGAGACAATCGCAAAGTCTCTGGAGTATTGTGTTGAAGCTGTAGTGAATAATACAGAAGATGTAAAAGAGGTTATGGGAACTACCCATTAGTTTTATGAAAGAAAAACGTGCCGCCGTGTCAGAATGAAGCTGATGCGGCGGTGTTTTTTTGTAAAATTTTATTGGAAATATAATTTCATGTCGCTTAATGAAAATGGACGTTCATTATATGTTAAGAAATTCTATTATAAAGAAAAAGAATTGATTTGTCACGGGCAGAAATGTTATGTATAATATGCATAAAGAAAGTCGAAGCGTAAATAAGCGAAATGAACAATTTTATGAACGGAGAGAGCTTTTTTCAAAAAACAAGTTGATTAAGAAGGTGAAGAAAAAAATTTAGTGGGGAAAAGATTATCGTAAAAATAGAATATGGATGGAAAACAATAACAGAGGCGAAGGAGAAGTGAAATGAGTAATTTAATGGGGATGCTGACGACTATCCAAAGTTATGTATGGGGACCTCCGACATTGTTGCTGTTGATCGGTACAGGGCTTTACTTTACGATTAAATTGAGAGGACTGCAGATCACAAAATTTCCACGTGCAGTAAGGGCCATTTTTGAAAAAGAAAGTGGGACCGGAAGCGGAGAAGGAGATGTATCGGCATTTGCGACTCTATGTACAACGATGGCAGCAGACATAGGAACGGGAAGTATTGTTGGAGTTGCAACGGCGCTTCGAATTGGTGGACCGGGATCGTTATTCTGGATGTGGATTTCAGCCATACTTGGTATGGTGACGAAATATTCAGAAAGTCTTTTAGCGGTAAAATACCGAGTGACGGACGAGAATAACCAGATGGCCGGCGGACCGATGTTTTATATCCAAAATGGTATGGGAGAGAGGTTTATTTGGCTTGCAAAAATCTTTTCTGTGTTTGGCATATGTACAGCATTATTTGGCTGCGGAACGTTTCCGCAGGTAAATGCGATCACAGAATCTGTCAATGTGACATTCCATATACCGATCATTGTAGCAGGAGTCATCATAACAGTGCTTACTGCGGTTGTAACGATCGGAGGAATTAAAAGTATTTCAAAGGTTGCTGAAATTGTGGTGCCGATTATGGCGCTTACTTTTCTTGGAGGCTCGGTAGTGGCGCTGGTGATCAACCGGGCGGCAGTACCGGATGCTTTTAAGACCATTTTTACCTGTGCATTTGCAAAAGAATCGGTAATCGGAGGAACTGCAGGAACAGGTGTCATTACGTTTATGACGGTTATGAGAACCGGGATTGCCAGAGGTGTCTATACAAATGAGGCAGGACTTGGAAGTTCACCGATCGTGGCAGCAGCGGCGAAGACGAATTCCGGTGTAAGACAGGGCCTTCTTTCCATGACAAGTGTGTTTGTTACTACGATTCTGACCTGTTCCATGACAGGACTAGTTATCATCAGCAGCGGGTTGATGGACAGTTCGGATATGAACGGAAGCACGCTTGTTACAGCTGCATATAACATGTGTTTGCCGCACAATATAGGCATGTATCTGATCGCAGTAGGAATCATGTTCTTTGCATTTACCACCATTTTGGGGTGGAATTATTATGGAGAACGCTGCCTGGTTTATCTAACCGGCACAACGAAATGGATCAAACCATATAAGATCATCTACATTGTAGCAATTGCACTGGCACCGTTTTTATCGCTGGAACCAATCTGGCTCCTGGCAGATATCACGAATGCGTTGATGATTATTCCGAACCTGATCGCAATCATTGCACTTAGAAAAGTGATCATTGGAGAAACAAAACTGTATTTTTCAAAACAAAATGAAGAAAAAATGTCTGCTGCGGTAAAAGCAGTGGAGTAAGAAAAGAAACCACCGCATTGGAAATGAGATCTGATGCGGCGGTATTTTTGCGTTAGAGGATAAATAAGGTTGTGACACCAACGCCCCAAAAAGAAAGTTAACACGATTCCCGCTTTCAGGGGTTCATCGGAATGTTTTGCCGAGGGGAACCGGAGTACATATATTTGAAAATCCGCCGCCCACCAACCTATAAAATTTTCCCCACACCAGTTGGAAATCCCCATCATTTCTGCTAAAATGGAACACAGAGAAAAGGAGCGAACACAATATGAATTTTGCGCATTTGCACGTCCACACGGAATACAGCCTTCTGGACGGTTCGAATAAAATTAAAGAATATGTTGCCAGAGTCAAAGAACTGGGGATGACAGCGGCTGCGATCACAGACCACGGTGTCATGTATGGCGTCATTGACTTCTACAGAGCCGCAAGAGCGGCAGGAATCAATCCTGTACTGGGATGTGAAGTCTATGTGGCACCGGGATCCAGATTCGATAAAACAGCCGTAGGACGCGATGAGGACCGATATTATCACCTGGTACTTCTTGCCGAGAATAATACAGGATACGCCAATCTGATGAAGATCGTGTCACGTGCATTTACGGAAGGTTACTATTATAAGCCAAGAGTAGATTATGAGCTTCTGGAGACCTATCACGAAGGAATCATTGCCCTCAGTGCATGTCTTGCCGGAGAGGTACAGAGAAACCTGGCGAGAGGGATGTATGAAGAAGGAAAAAAAGCTGCGCTTCATTATGAACAGATTTTTGGGAAAGGCAACTTTTTCCTGGAACTGCAGGATCATGGGATCCCGGAACAGCGCACCGTTAACCAGCAGTTGATGCGTCTGTCGCAGGAGATTGGAATCGACCTTGTGGCGACAAATGACGTGCATTATACTTACGCAGAAGATGAAAAGCCACATGATATCCTGCTTTGCCTTCAGACAGGGAAAAAGCTCGCAGACGAGGATCGGATGCGCTATGAAGGCGGACAGTACTACGTGAAGTCCAAAGAAGAGATGGCAGCACTTTTCCCATATGCACCGGAGGCGCTGGAAAATACACAGAAGATTGCAGACAGATGCCATGTAGAGATTGAATTTGGTGTGACAAAGCTTCCGAAATTCGATGTGCCGGAAGGATTTACCTCATGGGAATATTTGAATAAGCTCTGTTTTGACGGACTAAAAAGACGATATGGAGAAGACCCGGATCCAGCCCTTGTGGAGCGCCTGAATTATGAATTGGGCGTTATCAAAAGCATGGGTTACGTGGATTACTTCCTTATTGTATGGGATTTCATTCATTTTGCAAAAAGCAACGGAATCATGGTTGGACCTGGGCGTGGATCTGCGGCAGGAAGCATTGTGGCGTACACACTTGCGATCACCAATATCGATCCGATCCGGTATCAGCTGCTGTTCGAGCGTTTTCTGAATCCGGAACGTGTGTCCATGCCCGATATCGACGTGGACTTCTGCTTTGAAAGAAGGCAGGAAGTCATTGATTATGTTGTGCGTAAATACGGCAAAGACCGGGTAGTGCAGATCGTAACCTTTGGTACACTGCAGGCGCGCGGGGTGCTGCGGGATGTGGGAAGAGTTATGGATCTTCCGTATGCTTTTGTGGATTCAATTGCAAAGATGATTCCGAAAGAACTGAATATTACACTGGATAAATCCCTGAAGATGAACCATGAGCTGAAGAAGCTCTATGATGAAGACCCACAGGTAAAAGAGCTGATCGATATGTCAAAGAGACTGGAAGGTCTGCCACGGCATACATCCATGCATGCCGCGGGAGTCGTGATCAGCCAGAAGGATGTGGATGAATATGTTCCGCTGGCACTTGGAGCGGACAACAATGTAGTCACACAGTTTACCATGACCACGCTGGAAGAACTGGGACTTCTGAAAATGGATTTCCTTGGACTTCGTACCCTGACCGTCATCCAGGATGCGATCAGACTGGTTGAAAAAAGTACCGGTGTGAAGCTGGTAACAGAAAAATTAAATTATAATGATAAAGCAGTGCTTGACTATATCGGAACCGGCAAGACGGACGGCATTTTCCAGATAGAAAGTGCAGGGATGAAGAGCTTCATGAAGGAACTTCGTCCACAGAGTCTGGAAGATATTATCGCCGGAATTTCTCTTTACCGGCCAGGTCCGATGGATTTCATTCCACAGTATATCAAAGGAAAGAACCATCCGGAGCTGATTACTTACGAATGCCCGCAGTTAAAGCCGATCCTGGCACCGACCTATGGCTGCATTGTATACCAGGAACAGGTTATGCAGATTGTGCGTGACCTTGCCGGATATTCACTTGGGCGAAGCGACCTTGTACGCCGTGCCATGAGTAAGAAAAAGGGCGACGTGATGCAGAGAGAGCGTCAGAATTTTGTATATGGTAATGAAGAAGAAGGCATTCCGGGTTGTGTCAAAAATGGAATCGATGAAAAGGTTGCGAATAAGATCTATGATGAAATGATCGATTTTGCAAAGTATGCGTTCAACAAATCACATGCGGCAGCGTATGCGGTTGTCTCATACCAGACAGCGTATCTGAAATATTATTATCCGGTAGAATATATGGCAGCGCTTATGACTTCTGTCATCGACAATCCGGGAAAGGTTGCCGAATACATTTACACTTGCCGACAGATGGGAATTTCTATCCTGCCGCCGGATATCAATCGTGGGGTTGGTGATTTTTCTGTAGATAACGGTAATATCCGTTACGGACTTGCGGCGATCAAGGGGGTTGGAAGACCGGTGATCGAGCAGATCATCCGGGACAGAGAAGAGCATGGCACGTTTCGTGATCTGAAGGATTTTCTGGAACGGCTTTCCGGTAAGGAAGTCAATAAACGTGCGGTAGAAAACTTTATCAAATCCGGCGCATTTGACAGTCTGAAAGGGACCAGAAAGCAGTTTATGATCATTTATGTACAGATCATGGATCAGGTAGCACAGAACAAGAAAAATTCGCTTGCCGGACAGATGTCGCTCTTTGATATTGTAGATGACGAACAGAAAAAAGAATTTGAGGTCACGCTTCCGGATGTGGGAGAATACCAGAAGGAAACGATGCTTGCATTTGAAAAAGAAGTACTCGGCGTGTATATCAGCGGACATCCATTGGAAGAATATGAAGAGAAATGGCGCAAGAGTATTTCCGCAACGACATTGGATTTTCAGCTTGATGAAGAGACCGGACGGACAAAAGTACGTGACGGGTCAAGGGAGATCATCGGTGGTATGATCACATCGAAGATGATCAAATATACAAAGAAGAATCAAACGATGGCATTTATTACCGTAGAGGATCTTCTTGGAACGGTAGAGGTTGTCATTTTCCCGCAGAGCTATGAGAAAAGCCAGCAGTATCTGCAGGAGGACAGCAAAGTATTTGTGCGGGGACGTGTATCGGAAGAAGATGATAATGCAAGTAAGCTGATCTGTGAAGAGGTGATTCCGTTTGATATGACGAAAAAAGAACTGTGGATCCAGTATGCCGACAAACAGAGTTACCTTCAAGATGAGCAGAATCTGTTCCGGATGCTCGCGGAAAGTGAGGGTGAGGACCAGGTTGTAATCTTCTGCAAAGCGGAGAGAGCGGTAAAAAGACTGCCTAAAAACGCAAATATCCAGGTAGAACCTGGAATTTTGAGCAGATTGACGAATTATTTTGGAGAAGATTGTGTAAAAGTAATAGAAAAACCCATTGAAATGAAGGGGTGAATATTATACAATAACGTGTGGATTGAGATAAATTAAGCAAAAGGATAGTAAAGTTACAAAGTAGAAGAGACGGAGGAGACATATCATGGCAGAAAAAGTAATCAGAACTATCGGCGTATTGACCAGTGGTGGAGACGCACCGGGAATGAACGCTGCAATCCGTGCAGTTGTAAGAACCGCATTGGGAAAAGGACTGAAGGTAAGAGGAATCAGAAGAGGTTATTCAGGACTTCTTAACGAGGAAATTATTGATTTAAGTGCCAGAGATGTATCAGACACGATCCAGAGAGGTGGAACGATTCTTCTGACAGCCCGTTGCGAGGAAATGCGTACACCAGAAGGACAGCAGAAAGCAGCAGCAATCTGTAAGAAATATGGAATTGACGGTCTGGTAGTTATCGGAGGAGACGGTTCCTTCAAGGGAGCACAGAAATTATCTGATTTTGGAGTAAATACAATCGGACTTCCGGGAACGATCGATCTTGATATCGCATGTACAGAATACACAATCGGATTCGATACAGCGGTTAATACAGCGATGGAAGCAATTGACAAAGTACGTGATACATCTACATCACATGAAAGATGTAGTATTATCGAAGTTATGGGACGTGATGCGGGATACCTTGCACTGTGGTGTGGTATTGCCAATGGAGCAGAGAAGATTCTTCTTCCTGAGGAACATGACTACGATGAAGCAAAGATCATTGCAGACATCAAAGAAAGCAGAAAACGCGGTAAAAAGCATTACATTATCATCAATGCCGAAGGTATCGGTGATTCTATGAATATGGCAAAGAGAATCGAAAAAGAGACGGGTATGGAGACACGTGCTACTATTCTTGGTCATATGCAGCGTGGAGGAAGCCCGACAGCAAAAGACAGAGTTTATGCATCTATCATGGGATCTCTTGCTGTAGATCTTCTTCTTGAAGGAAAAACAAACCGTGTAGTAGGATACAAACATGGCGAGTATATTGACTTCGATATCAACGAAGCACTGGCAATGCAGAAAGGAATTCCGGAGTACCAGTACGATATCGCAAAACAGCTTGCCATCTAATAACAGACAGATTGGATGACGTGTATGACACAGGATGTATTATTGACGATTTCCGGACTGCATGATATGGTATTTGCAGATCCGGAAGAAAATGAAGAGAATGAGCCGATCGAAGTGATCACTCCGGCGAGCTATTACTGGAAGAACGGAAAGCATTATATTCTTTATGATGAAGTAATGGAAGGGATTCCGGGGGTGGTTAAGAATAAGATCAAGATCACCGGTGAAGATTCGATGGAGATCATGAAGAGCGGAATTACGAATGCACATATGGTATTTGAGAAGAATCAGATGAATGTCACATATTATGATACACCGTATGGGCAGCTTCATGTTGGAATTCATACACGGAAGCTGGATGTGAATGTGGATGATGAGCGAATTGATATTGCTGTGGAGTACGGGCTTGATGTGAATCATGAAGCGACGGCAGACTGCCGGATCGCAATGAGCATAAGACCGAAAGCACAGGCAGAGGAAGCAATTTCAGGAAAATAAAACAAAAAGGGTAAATGATTCAATCAGCTCAGAATCATTTACCCTTTTTTGTTACTTGTTCCGCAGTCTTGCCCAGAATCCTTTTTTCTTAGGTGGAGTCTCAAGAGAACCTCTGACTCCTTTTACTGCAGTGATGTAAATACCGCTTACGGTTGCTTTTACTTCTTTTTTGACTGGAATAAGATCATAGATGCTTGCATCACACATCAGAGTCATGATCTTTGGTCCGACTTTTGCCTTGACTACAGGTACCTTTGAACGACGAAGATACTTAGGTGTATTCTCAAGAACAACTGACGGGAAACCGGCATCTTTAAGCTTCATCTTACCTTTGTCGATAACCAGGATGTTGACCTGCTGTGCAGCAGCTGCAATCATCTCTTCCTGTTCTGCCTGCTTTTTCTGCGCTTTCTTACCGAGGAAATACAGAACAACCAGGGCGATAAGCAGTACGGCAAGAATTACCAGTAATACGATCGTTATCTTACTCACGGGTTTTCCTCCTCAAATCATATTTACACATAGCTTATTGTAGCATTGTTTGTAGACAAGTGCAAGTAATTTGAAGTTTTTGGCGGCTTTTTGAAAGTAATGGAAAATCTGAAATAAATGTGAATTTTGGGAAATCCCTTTTCAATGACGGATTATGTGTTATAATCATATGTAGCGCTCTGATGTGGGTGATTTGGACAGTCAGAGAGAATGAAGATATAAGAGGTGTAAAAGAAAATGAAAAAGAAATTAGCAGTACTGGCAGCAGGTATCTGTGCATTGTCATTATTTCTTACCGGATGCTCCGGTGAGATTTCCAATGATTATGTTACGATTACAAAATATAAAGGTGTGGAGATTGATAAAGTAGATGCGGATGCGGTATCGGATAATGATGTAGAAGCACAGATCAACAGTGTACTTCAGTCTAAATCAACTACAACAGAAGTTACAGACCGTGCAGCACAAACCGGAGATACGGTAACGATTGACTACGAAGGAAAGAAAGATGGTGTGGCATTTGATGGTGGAACAGCGACAGATGCACAGCTTACATTAGGAAGTGGTCAGTTTATTGACGGATTTGAGGATGGCGTTGTCGGACACAATATTGGCGATACTTTTGATCTGGATCTGACTTTCCCGGAGAACTATGGAAATGAAGATCTTGCAGGTCAGGCAGTCGTATTTACCGTTACACTGAAGGGAATCAGCCAGACCGATGTACCGGAACTTACAGATGAATTTGTACAGAGTGTTTCTGATACTTCCAAGACGGTGGAAGAGTACAAAAAGGAAATTAAAAAATCTCTGAAAAAAAACGGCAAAGAAAACCAGCAGAATACAATCAAGGAAAATGCATGGAAAGCAGTACTTGAGAACACAACTGTGAACAAGTATCCGAAGAAGGATCTGAAGAATATGATCAGTTCGATCAAGACACAGTATAAGAATATGGCATCTTATTATAACCTTGATTTTGCAGATTTCCTTAAACAGTATATGAATATGGATGAGGAAACTTTTAATTCAAAGGCAACCCAGGCTGCAAAGGATCAGGTAAAGGCCAACCTTGCGGCAGATCTGATCATTGAGAAAGCAAAGATCGATGTGTCAGATAAGACACTTGAGAAGAAGTATAAGGAGTATGCAAAGGCTTACGGATACGAAGATGTAGATGCACTCAAAAAAGCACTGGAAGATGCTGGAAACCTGGAGAATCTGGAGAAGACAGCAAGACTGGATATCGTAGAAGACTGGGTAGCAGACAACTGCAAGCAGGTGAAAAGTACTTCATCTGACAGCAGCAAAAGCGGTTCAAACAGTACAGGAAGTACCGGCAGCACAGAAAATACAAAATAGATATAAGCAAACATTCAAAAGGCGGAGAATAAAATCTCCGTCTTTTTTCTTCCTGAAGGGAATGGTATGATATAGAAAGTAATTGTTTTTACAAAATGAAATATACTACAGGAGGACAAGATGAAAGCAGTACTTTTTGATATGGATGGCATCCTGATCGATACAGAGAAATATCTGACAGTATACAAACAAAAGGCAATGCGGGAGGCAGGATACCGGCTGGATCTGGAAACGGCATACAAATTCCGCAGCTGTGCATCCGTATTTGCAAGAGAGCAGATGAAGGGAATTTTTGGAGAGGATTTCCCATACGATGAGCTCAGACGGCGCAGACAGGAGCTGATGAGTGATCATATTGCGCGTTTCGGAATTGAGAAGAAACCGTATGTGGAAGAGACGATCAAGGAGCTGAAAAGACGTGGTTATCAGACGGCAGTCGTGACGGCTACAGCGGAAGACAGGGCTGTGCGTTATCTGGAAATGGTCGGATTTAAAGAGCTGTTTGATGAAATTATCAGTGCATCTATGGTGAAATTGGGAAAACCGAGACCGGATGTGTATCTCTATGCCTGTGAGAAGATCGGGCGGAAGCCTGAAGAGTGCATGGCGGTCGAAGATTCACCGAACGGGGTAAATGCGGCTTACCAGGCGGGCTGCCATGTGACGATGGTTCCGGATCTGACACCTGCAGACGAAGAGGTCAAAAAGATGGCAGATCATGTCGTTCCAGACCTGCGAGGACTTCTGGAATATCTGAAATAACCCCTGAAAATGAGGAGAGCCGATATCCGGTTTCCCGAATATCGGCGTTTATGAAAAAGAAAAATTTTATTATGTGAAAAGGTTTATTTCCTTTTGACAATTATTAGTATACTCGTATCTTGTGAAAAAAGTGTGTTTATAATTTGAAAGAATTATGAACGTTTGTGAACATAGTATACATATATTCTGAAGGGACCGCAGACAGCAGAGTCTGCAGCCCGACAAAAGGGATTTAATCTGTTCCGGGAAGCATCGACCGGACGAAAAGCGAAAACAATTCCCGCATACATGGAGAAGTAAAAAACATGGATTCCGGATGCCACTGAACGCCAAGTGCAAAAGGCTGTCCTTCGATTTCAATTGCCTCAACTGTGCCATCAGAAGTGTGTGCACATGCATGGACATTTTTTCCGAGCAGATGAACGGACTGATGGTGGAAACTATTGGTATACAGAGTGTCTCCGGTCAGTTCATGAAGATGGCTGTCTTTGGCGATGAAAATCTGGTGCCACATATCGCTGCGGTTCTGTGAGGTCTGCATATGCAGAAAAGGATCTCCGGGCTGACAGGAAAGATCCTGGTAGATACTTCCGCCACAGGCGGCGTTGAGCACCTGCATACCCCGGCAGATGCCGATTACCGGAAGATGACGTTTTAAGATTTCCTCTGCAAAATGAATCTGGAAAAGATCTACAGAAAGATTGGTCTGTCCTACACCTGGAAGTGGATCTTCATTGAAGAGAAACGGTGTAAAATCACCTCCTCCGGGGAGCAGAAATCCATCGCATATGTCAAGATAAGAATTGATCGGGAAATCCTGAGGAAGAATCGGTATCAGCAGGGGGATTCCTCCGGAAATGCGGACTGCCCGCACATAGGTATCGGTTACAAACTGGTTTTTGCCGTCGAAGCCACAGCATAAGATTCCAACAACTGGTTTCATATTTACAATCCTCCTCTTTATCAGATAAATCAGTTGTTACAAAATATGTGGAGTCTGTATGAAATATGTATTATAATAAAAAAAGCAACATGCCAGATGGCAGGAAAGGAGTTCCTATGAAACTGGTTATTCCGGAATATAAAACATTAGAACTTGATACGATATTTTTAGATATGAACGGGACGATAGCTGTGGACGGCGTGATCCCGCCGAGTGTGAAGGAACGTCTTATCGCACTTTCAGAGCAGTTCCGAATTTATGTACTGACTGCAGATACGCATGGAAATGCGAAAGCGCAGTGCGAAGGGCTTCCGGTGATCCTGGAGACATTTCCGACAGGTAATGCAAAGGAGTATAAAAGGGAATTGGTAAAAGCAACCGGTGCAAAACGCTGTGTGGCAATCGGTAATGGCAGAAACGATGAGTGGATGCTGAAAGAGGCGGCGCTTTCCATCGCTGTTATGGACCGGGAAGGGGTCTATGGGAAATTATTGAAAAATGCGGATCTCTGTGTCAGATCTATGCAGGATGGACTGGATCTTCTGCTCTATCCAGGTCGGATTATTGCAGGACTCCGTGGATAATATTTGAAGAAGAATACGTAAGAGTATGTGGAAGGAGAAAAGATGCGTCAGGCTATAGTGACATTGAAAAAGGGTGAGGGACGTCTGCTGAAATCAGGCGGCGCCTGGATATTCGATAATGAAATTGATTCGATTATGGGAGAATTTGAGAATGGTGATATTGTGATCGTCCATGATTTTGACGGGTACGGAATGGGAAGAGGATTTATCAATATGAATTCTAAGATCCGGATCCGTATGATGACAAGAAAGCAGGATCAGGAGATCGATCATGCATTTCTGGAAATGCGGGTGAGAGATGCGTGGGAATACCGGAAAAAGACAGTAGATACATCAAGCTGCCGTGTGATTTTCGGGGAAGCGGATTTTCTTCCCGGACTGGTGATCGATAAATTCTCAGATGTGTTGGTTGTAGAGTCTCTTGCACTCGGAATTGACCGGATGAAAGAAGAAATCGTGGACATTCTGAAAGAGGTACTTTCAGAAGATGGAATTACGATCCGTGGCGTGTATGAACGAAGCGATGCAAAGGTTCGTCAGAATGAAGGAATGGAGAGAGTCAAAGGCTTTATCGGTGAAGAATTTGATACCAAAGTTGAGATTGTGGAAAATGGTGTCAGATATATGGTTGATGTCAAAGACGGACAGAAGACAGGATTTTTCCTGGATCAGAAATACAATCGTCTGGCAATCCAGAGACTTTGCAAGGATGCAGAGGTGCTGGACTGCTTCACGCACACAGGCTCTTTTGCGCTGAATGCAGGGATTGCAGGGGCAAAGCATGTGACAGGTGTAGATGCTTCAGAACTTGGCATAGAACAGGCAAGAGAGAACGCAAGACTCAATGGATTAGAGGATAGAGTTGAATTTGTCTGTGCAGATGTATTTGACCTGCTTCCAAAGCTGGAAGAAGAAGGAAAGCAGTATGATGTGGTAATCCTGGATCCACCTGCATTTACCAAATCCCGTAAGACGATCAAGAATGCGACAAAGGGATATCGTGAGATCAATATGCGCGGAATGAAGCTGGTAAAACCAGGCGGATATCTGGCAACCTGTTCCTGCTCGCATTTTATGGATTATGAGCTTTTTACGAAGACGATCCACCAGGCAGCGCAGAATGTGCATAAGAGGATCAGACAGGTAGAATACCGGACACAGGCACCGGATCATCCGATTCTGTGGTCTGCAGAAGAATCGTATTATCTTAAATTCTATGTGTTTCAGATCGTCGATGAAAAATAGACTGGGAAAGTGCTGAAAATACTGTAATTTACAGGATTCTTTAAGATTTGAGAAAAAGACCAGCTTATCGTAAATTACTGCAAAATGGTGTAATTTTTTAAAAAGATGGTGTACAAAATGGTGTACGGTAAAAAGTGAAAGAATAAATGGTGTATGATAAAGAGGATATGCTGTTAGTATAGGAAAAACGATTAAACTTTGCGGTTTAACCGTTTTTCTTTTTTGCTAATATGAAATATCAAAAGTGTATTCAGACGAATTATCTTTTATATTGTAGTGATCGGTATTATCTAATGACTTTGGATGATAATACATTGTAAATAAAGGGTTTCCTGATTTAAAGTCTTTTGCAGATGAATACACATAAGTCGTTATTTTATTAGGATATCCGCTTAAATCATAGCTAAATTTAGTAGAGGGAAAGTCATTGTTTACACAATGTTTAATTATATTCTGAGAACAGCGGTTGTAATTATTGTCAAAAGTCTCTAAATTGGCAATTACATAAAGATACATCATATCCATGGAAGAGGTTGAGGAAACGACATCTAAAGAGTCTTGTTTTGGATTATAGGCACAGGACATAAGAAAAAGAATTAGTGATAGAAATAATGCAAATACTTGTTTTTTTGACATAATTTAAATACCCCCTTTATATTTAATACCTTACTATATATTAACTTCAAAAATAGGAAATTACTAGACAGAAATATAAAATCTATAATAATTTTATTACGTTTTGAAGGTGATATAAATGAAACATATATATTTAAGAATTGAGGAGTTGCTAAACGAACGAGGCATTAGCAAGAATAAGATTTGCAAAGATTTAGATATTCCGAGGGGAAATTTTAATAGGTATTGCCGAGGAGATTTTCAGAGGATAGATGCCAATCTACTGATAAAACTATGTGATTATTTTGAATGTGAAATAAAGGATTTAGTTGTTATTAGAGATGAGTAAATTTTTGTGACAGATAATTGAAAATTAAATAAAGACAGACATGGCAGGCTTATTCTTAAGCCTGCTTGTTTATACATACTAATAAAAAGACTACAAAGTCAACAGGGCGATTTTTCGCCAGCGTAAGCTTTTACTGTTTACTTTGTAGTCTTTTTATTATATGCATTTTGGGATTGGAACGAAAAAATAAAATTCTTCCATATTCTTTCTGCGGGGCGTTTTGGAACTAAATTTGCCACCGCAGAAAGGTTGTGGCAGATGCAAAAGAAATCTCTGTCTAATAAAGAGTTTAGAAGAATATTAACAAATAATGGGAAAGATCAGAATGCATTAGATATGTTTTTTAAGACGTTGGAAAACTGGGGCGATAATAGAAATAAAATTACATTTTATATTGTGAAAAGCACAACACTAAGAGACGTTATTGAAATTTCAATGGAAGAAGATGAAATATCTAAAAATTGTACTGTCAATCTTGCTGTATATGATGTGTTGACAGAGGTATATGGGGATGAAAAGGCTTATGAAAAGTTTGCAGACAAATATAGTGGTAGAAAAGTGTGTATTACAAAGAAGAGGAAAAATAAAGAAGTGGACTATAAAGCTGAATATGAGGACTTGTGTTCTGGAATGAGTGTAAAAGAAGTTGCAAAGAAATATGGGAAGTCCCCAGCGGCGATACGAAAAGATAAAAGTAGATATCTGCAAATGCTTAATGAAAGTGTGACAAAAGTTTCAACAGTCCCGCAAATTTTTGATAATTACTATATTATAAGCTCACACGGGGAACGTACCGTGAATCTACAGAAAGGAGAACAAGGAGCTATGAAAACAAGAACGATGAAGAAAGCTTGGTTTGAATATCCAGAGTGTTGGATAGAATTAAATGCAGAGCAAGCGAGTGAGAAAGAGCATGTTGTTATTGTGACAGACGCAAACAAAATTGCTGTTTTTTATTCTTCTGTACCATGTTTTATTTTAGGGCATGCAGATGCAGAGAAAATTAAAAAATTGGCAAGTAAAGCCGGATTGGAAGAGGACAAGATTTGTCTTTACGGACTCATAGAAGAAGGCTTAGGTGTCAAAAACGTGGGTAATGCACGTATCGTTAGGAGGTGAGAAAAATGAAAAATATTCATAAATATGTAATAATTGACGGAAATCAAATGCTTAAAAATTTTCACAATGAATTCATATTTATCAGTCAGATGCCATATGCAGGGAAAACACTAGATGATGGCACTGTAGAAATCCAAGCGGGAGTGCGAGCAACGTTACAAATAATGCATGATGATGCGCCGGAGATTAACAAAAAAACCGGTGAGATCGTTGATAACAGATTGGAAGTATTTGAAGCAACAATCATCGGGGTGGAATATCCTTTGCCGTTTAAAAAAGGCTGTATGGTTAAACTTGGCGGTTATAAATCGGAAATTAGTTATGTTATCAATTACAATGCAATTTTACGTTTCTCGGAGATCTCTGAAATTAAACCGGAATAATGCTACAGACAAGAGAAAGTAGACTTGTTCGTACATTTATCACAGGTGCGTTGGAAATGTTTATTGTGGGTATAGCCTTGTTATACGGCTATACCCGCAATTATGAAAGCATATTTGGAAAGTTGTCTTGTATGAGTTTCGGGGGCGCAATTGCTGTGAGTACAGGCTTGCTAATATGGTGGCTACAGAAACATGGAATCAGGTATGGAGTTAAATATACAATTTTACATGTAAAAATGTATAAATCTTTGAAGCGGGCATTGTATGAGAGCGGTATGTACACAGAAAGAATGGTATTAGGGAAAAAATGTGCGGTGTTGCCTGAAATAGATATTTTCTTTGAAAAAGACTTTAAAAGTGGAAAGGTAACACTAAAGAATTGCATAAAAATGGATAAAAAGTTAGAGGATTTGCCCATCAGTTCAGCTCTATTAAAAGAATATGTTTTGTCGGCTGCGTACATCTCAGATGATTGTAACATTTACAATTATGAATTTGAAACAAATAAAATAGAGCAGGCTGTATTTAATACGTTTCAAGAGTTTAAAGATTACAACAAAAAAATAGGTGAGTATGAAATGTTTTTGGATAACAGGCATAAAGTAAATATTATCCATGCATTGATTGTTGGACAAACAGGATCTGGAAAATCGTATTGTATTTATAATTTAATATTACAGATGCTTGTAAAGGAAACGCCTTATGAACTGTATCTTGTAGATCCTAAATTCAGTGGTGTTTATGCATTGGGCTATAAGATTAACAAGTGTAATGTTTCCAGTAATATTGATGATACAATTTTATTGTTAAAAAATTTTGAAGCAAAAATGGAAGAACGCAAGAAAGAATATGCTGAGAAGCTGTTGGATAAATTGGACAGTGATTATCGGGATTTCAATTTGACACCAGTTTTTTTGATAATTGATGAATATAGTGCATTTCGGGCGTCTTTGGCGAGGTATGACAAGAAAACCAGGGATTTTGTTGATGAAGTAATCGGGAATGTAATCCGAGAGGGTAGACAAATAGGTTGTTTTTGCATAATAGCGCAACAACAAAGCAATGCGACAAATTTACCAACAGAGTTAAGAGAAAATTTACCATTAAAGTTGATAATGGGACAGGCAGAACGACAAACGTATATGACAGCATTAGGAATATATCCGGATATTGCCAGGCGTAAGTTTTTAACAGGTCAAGGAATTATGACATATCCGCAAATAGCAAGCACAGAAAATCCGGTAGTTATATTTATTCCTAAATTAAACTTTCAAATTTTCGATGCAGTTGAAGAATTGACAAGTAATAAAAATGGTCAAGGGGGCAGAGATGGGGGTATGTAATAACCCCATCTCCACACAAATAAATGGAAAAAGAACAAAATATACTACTTAACGTAGATGAATTTACATTTACAATTCTGCTAAACAATAAGGATATTGTAGAAAAATGGATAATGTATGCGGAGAACATAATATGTAAATTTGTAAGAATATCCAGGCTAGAGAATATTTTTGATGGAAAATTGAGTGAAATGTCTTCGGAGAAGTTAGAGGGATATGATAAATGCTATAACATGGGACTGAAAGATTACTATTTTGCAATGGCATATCATACTTGTCGTATGGATATGGGTGTATGCATTAAATTTAGTGCAAAGGCATGGGCGATTTATCAGGCACGATATTCAAAAATGTATGGTGTGCAAATTATATTGCCTGTTTTTTTGCAGAAGCTAAATGGAAATATAGATTCAGTAACCATAAGGCTTACGAGAATTGATTTTACCGTAGATTACTATAACTATGGGATTGATTTAAATGAGTTACATACAAGGTTACAGGACAAAAAAATATTAGTGCGGGATGACACGGATAGATGTAGAATCCGAAAGACAAGCTTTGTTGGAGAAGATGGAGCAATCCAAACTATTTACATAGGTAGCAGAAGTAAAGGCTCAAAGGGTTTTTTGAGAATCTATGACAAAAAAATGGAACAAATAAAAAACAATGGTTTTCGTTTAGAGGATGCTATTAAAAACAATTCCTGGATACGGTTTGAGGTAGTGTATAAAGGAATGTATGCACATTCTATTACAGAAGAATTATTAAAAGAAGATTTAACAGATCAGGAATTTGCAAGTTTTATTGCTAAAGCAGTAACACAGAAATACCGTCTATATGATATAGAAAAAGGTGAGTATAGAATAGAGACAAAAAAGCTGATTGAGATTGCAGAAAAAAGCAATGCGGCAAGATTACGCTGTGATAGTCCCAGGGATAATTCATTACGGCAGAGTATTCAATATATCATATTCAGTAGTGGACTATTTTCCCTTATTTATAAGATAGAACAGCTTTTTGGTATTGACGGTGTAGATGAATTTATAGACTACCTTAGAAGCTGTTATTTTAACAATGTTTGGAAAGGTGCAACGATGACAAGAGAATTAAATTTGTGGGTAAAAAAGCATGAAGATTTGCGCAAAGGAAAGCTAGAAGACAATTTTTGAGGTGCAGAATGAACGAAAAAAAGAAATTGCTTACTATAAAAGAATTATGTGGGTATTTGGGAATTGGAGAAACAAAAGCCAGGGAGCTGGTGCGGGGGCATAATGGCATTGGAATACAGATTGGAAATAGATGGTATGCTGATCGGGAAAAATTGAATCAGTGGATAGATAGAAATATTACTTAATAAGTAGAAAAAAGGGAATTGATTTGTTATACTTTAGGTACTAACAGCAGTTCCTTTTTTTATCGGTACAGATAGATAGGAGATAAAAATGGGAAAAGCGTTAAATGGAAAAGAATTAGGGAAAGGAATCACACAAAGAAAGGATGGTTTATATCAGGCTCGTTTTACAAACCGTTTTGGGAAAAGACAAACAATATATGCTAAAACAATAACGGAGATAACACGGAAACTGCGTGATGAACAATATCGAGATGAAAAGCAAATAAATGTAGTTGAGTCGAGTATGACGCTGAACGAATGGTATGAAAAATGGATAACTGTTTGTAAAACACATTGCAGGGACACAACTAAAAGGACATATGAGATACAATACAACAGGCTTCGAGAGAAAATTGGATGGCGTAAGTTGACAAATTTAAATCTTGTTATTTTACAAGATGCGTTCAATGAGCTTGCAACAGACAATATGAGGTGTGACTGTAAAGCACTATTAGTTGATATTCTTAATCGGGCGGTAGAATCTGAGCTGCTAACTAAAAATGTTGCGGTTGGAATAAACCCGATTATTGATAATTGCCAAAAGGAAGAAAAAAGAATTTTAAGTGATGTAGAGATCAAGTTAATTCTTGAAAGTTCTAAAAATTGTCAGTTGCATGAATTTTTTGTAATTGCTCTGGGAACTGGTATGAGAATGGGAGAAATACTAGGATTGACATGGGATTGTATTGATTTTGAAAATGGAATTATTTCTGTGGAAAAAACATTATGTTATTTGCCGAATAATGGAAAGGCAATATACGAATTTCATCCACCAAAGACAAAGGCGGGCAAACGGAAATTGCCAATGACAAAAGAGGTAAAAGCAGCATTAGAGAGACAAAAGATAAGAAAAAATAGAATTTCAATCAGGCATAATCCGCGCGTAGGAATGGAAGATCTTGTATTTTGTTCAAAGACAAACAACCCAATTCATGGGACTAATGTTAGAGCCGCAATTGAATATCATATTGATAAGATTAACAAAGAAAATCCAGATTTGAAGTTTAAACCTTTTACACCACATGGATTGAGACATACATTTGCAACAAAAGCTATTGCAAAAGGGATGAAGCCTAAAGTATTACAAAAAATTTTGGGACATAATTCCTTACAAATGACAATGGACTTGTATTGTCATGTGGAAGAAAATACACTTAAAGAAGAAATGGCTCTTATAGCTGAAATGGTGTAAAAGTGGTGTACTAGAAGCAATTACAAAGCGGAAAGCCAGTAATATCAAGGGGTTGAAGCGTAGGACTTGAAATTCTATGTGTTCCAGATCGTGGATGAAAAATAAAGTGTTGTAGTAGATAAAAAAGGTATCGAAAATCAAACATAAATGATTTTCGATACCTTTTTTAATAGTGTACATATTTCAGATTTGATATTCTATTCAAACTGCGCAGCCGATAATGTAACATAATCTGCAGCATTTTTATAAATTGACTGGATCTCTTCCTCAGTAAGAGGTCTTTTTACTTTTGCCGGGCTTCCGATAACCAGCATTCCATCCGGAATAACTGTGTTCTGAGTAACCAGACTTCCGGCACCGATCAGGCAATGCTTTCCAATCTTTGCACCGTTTAAAATCGTACTTCCCATCCCGATTAGAGACGCGTCACCAATTGTACAGCCGTGGATCACACAGTTGTGACCAACAGTGACATCATCACCGATAACGGTCGGAAAACCGTAATCTACATGGACGGTACTGTTATCCTGGATATTGCTGCGCCTGCCAATCGTGATCGATGCCTCGTCGCCACGGACGACTGCGTAATAGAATACGCTTGAGTCAGCACCGATAGTGACATCACCTAGGATGACGGACTGACTGGCAATGTGCGCCTGCGATGAAATATTTAAAGAAGACATTACAGCAGATTCCTTTCTCGTTGTAAGATTATTTTTTGGCTTCAACAGCTTTGACCGGGTTTTTGGCGGCTGCTTTTGTATCCTGTTCCGCTTCCGGCTGATAACCGTTGATATTATATTTCTGCTCGTAATAATCAAAGGTGGATACATAATTGTTGTCTTTCAATTTCCGTACACTCTTAGTGTATTCGTGCATATCGAAATTGGAAGAATCCAGTTCCAGGATTGCAACGGCAATGTTAGAACAGTGGGCTGCAATACGATCATAGTTGGTGAGCAGATCGTTAAATGCAAATCCGGTGTTCAGATCACACTGCCCGTTACGGAGCCTTTTAATATGACGCATTTTCAAATCGTTGCATAAAATACCGATCAGTTCGCGAAGCGGTTCTACTTTGGCAGCATTTACAAGGTCTTCATCTACAAATGAATTGATCGTGAGATCAAGGAGCTCTTTTAATGCGGATTCAAGAACATGAAGCTCGTATTTGGCTGCATCTGAAAAAATACGTGATTTTTCATGAAGTTCCTGTGCAACACGGGAAATATTGACTGCATGGTCACCCAGACGTTCAAAATCACTGATCGTATGAAGAAACTTGGCGGTCTGTTTGGACTGTTCCGGTGTCAGGTCGTGCATATTGAGCTGCATCAGATAGGTTCCCAGTTTATCTTCGTATTTGTCGATCAGATTTTCCTTTTCCTGAATTTTGTTGAACTTATTATCTGAAAAATCTTTCAGCAGTGCAAGGGCGCGACGGATATTTTTGTATGCTTTCTTTGCCATTCCGTTGACTGCAAGCTGGCTCTGTGTGATTGCCAGTGGCGGATAATTGAGGAAACGTTCCTCAAGAAGATCGAAATCTGCCTGCTCTTCGTTGTCTTCATCGGTATCTTTAATAAGGAAGAAGACAAGCTTTTCAATCTTGCCGATAAATGGAGCAAGAACAAGGATCGTCAGAAGCCGGAATACCGTATTCAAAAGTGCCACACGGAAAGGTGACATAATTTCACCCATAAATGGGAAATGCACGATGGCATTTACAGAATAGAATACGATGGACCAGAAAATCATACCAAATAAATCGTTCAGCAGATAGATCAGAGCAGTACGCTTTCCGTTCTTGTTCGTTCCGATTGAGGAAAGAAGAACCGGACATGCGGCGCCAACGCCGATACCCATTGTGATCGGAAGTGCAGCTGCAAAGGTGATCGATCCGGTAATGGACAGTGCCTGGAGGATACCTACAGAAGCAGAAGCACTCTGCAAAACTGCTGTAAATACGATCCCGACAAGGATTCCCATAAATGGATTCGTGAACATGGTCAGAAGTCTGACGAAATGCGGATTCTCTTTCAGAGGAGAGACAGCACCGCTCATGGTCTGCATTCCGATCATCAGGATCGCAAAGCCAAGCATGATGTCACCGATATCAGAATACGGTTTTTTCTTGATAAATGTACGGAAAATAATTCCGATGATTGCTACGATTGCAGAAATTGTAGCGGTTGATAAAAGCTGCGCGATTCCGCTGGAACCATCAATGTAGGAGAGACATAGGATCCATCCGGTGATACTGGTTCCGATGTTGGCACCCATGATGATACCAATTGCCTGTGCGACCTTCATCATACCAGAGTTTACAAATCCGACTACCATAACTGTCGTTGCAGAGGATGACTGAATGATAGCGGTTACGACAGTACCGAGCAGAAGTCCTTTCAGAGGAGTATTGGTCAGCCTGTATAAAATAAGTTCAAGCTTATTGCCGGCAACTTTCTTCAGACTGTCGCCCATCAGTGACATACCGTATAAAAACAGGGCTACCCCACTGAGCAATGACAAAACCATTGTAATTCCCATAATTTTGTTTTCCTTTTCTTTAAGCATTAGTTTACATTTTGTCGCAAAAAAAATATCGTACAGCTACTTTAAATATGAAAAGTCTGCATGCAGATCACACAAAGTGACGCTATACGACACTCTTATTATATAACAAGAAAGTTTCCATAGGTAGACTGAAACGATATTTTTTTACACTTTTTTTACAAGGACTTAACTTTTTCTATACATTCGGTAGCAAAAAGAGCCGCATTTTCAAGGTCTGTGCGTGTCGGATGAATCATTGCTTCGTCAAAATTCTGTAATTGCCTTCGGATTTGCTGGCAATCGCAATCTTTTGGTGTGTTCAGCAAGGATTCATATTTTTGACGGACAGCAAGCGGCATTTTCCCCTGGCAGATAAAAGAACCGAGATAGTGATTGTCATCTTCAAGCCAGATCCGGACGCTGGATGCGATCTCTTTGTAGTATTCCGGGCTGTTTCCGGCACCGCAGGTTCCAAAGAGAGCAACGGATTTGTCCGACAGACCGGAAAGGAAGTTGCCAATCTCGAGGCGGCAGGTTCCGCGGTGAACACAGAAACCAACAAAATAAATTTTGGCTTCTGGGAAATCGGTACGTTCATGAAGATTTATCAGATCTTTGGACATCCCCGGAAGGGATGCAAAAATTTCTGTTGCTATTTTTTTTGTATTTCCTGTCTCACTGTCATAGACAACAAGATAATCTAACATATAGTATTTCCTCCTGTCATTTAGTGGTATGTATAAGGAGAACCGCAGAAGAATCCACCGCCGCCACAGCAGAGATTGCACATGATGTTGGCAATGCAGAGCTTCACGCAGAAATCATTGTTGATCGTTGGTGTACCGCCATACATTGTCTGTTGTGTACGATACCAGCTTCCACCATTTTCAAGACGGCTGACAAGAGACTGATATTGATAGTTGGACGGCTCCAGACGAAGAGCTTCTTTGGCGTGCTCCAGGGCGAGGACATTATTACCCATGCCGGAATTGGCGATAGAGCTGTAATAGTACCATCTGGCAGAACGGTCTTTGATTCCTGAAAGGACATTTAAAGCTTCTTTATAATGACCACTGTTCAGATAATTGGCGGCGGCACGCAGATGAATATCTTCTTCTGTCTCGGTTGTCTGCTGATTCTGATTGGTATACTGACCGTAGAAACCGCCGAATGGACCAAAACCGCCAAAACCTCCGTATCCGCTTCCGGCATCGCCATAACCTCCGGAGCCTGTTCCGGTATATCCGGAGGCACCCATTTCTTTTTCTTTCATAATCTGCTGGTAAGCCTGTTGGATTTCTTTGAATTTGGCTTCTGCCTGATCTTTATTTGGATTGTTGATATTGGCATCCGGATGATAAATACGGCTTAATTTGCGGTAGGCTTTCTTGATATCCTCGTCGGAAGCATCCCGTGAAACGCCGAGTATTGAGTAAGGATCCTGCATAATTGATTATTCTCCTGATCGTTAGCTTTTTTTGATAAAAGTAGTCTGGCATTTTGGACAGCGGATCTCAATTTTACCTTTTCCCTTTGGGACACGGATCTTCTGCTTGCAGTTTGGACACTTGTAAATGTGGTGTGTCTTGCGCTGCGCTGCCATATACTTCTGTTTTGCAAAAAATCCACGGATCTTTGAAGTGTGCTGGAGAAATTTCTGGTTTTCCAGTGCACGCTTGTAGGTCTGACGTGAAAACATGCGATAGTAAGAGTATATCACGAATGCCCACCCAATTACATAAAAAATACGAAAATGGAAGATGCTTGTGATCAGCATCAGAATTACGCCGCTCCATAAGAGAAATTTGCCGAAGGTATCTACTCCGTACCTTCCATACATAAAACGCATCAGTTTTTCTTTCATAATGTTCACCCAATCTTTTTTATTTATAGAATATGATGATACCAGGGGCAAAAGGCCAGAAAGCACGTAGCAATCTGGTATCAAAGGGGTCAAAATACCTTTTGACCACAACATCATATGATACTATACGATGGTTTACATTGTACGCCTGCACACACAAAAATCAATAAACTCTCTATTAAAAAACTCTAAAAAGTATGTTATACTGCTGATATCGTGAAAATATGGAAGAAAATAGGACTTCTGAGATTACATGGCAATGGAGCAATCTGGGAACATCATATATAAAAAGCAGAGGAGGAAATTATGGGACGGAAAGGACATGGTCGGTATGGAAAGCATTCCAGGCGTGATCGGCGCAAGAAAAAAGGTGGAATCATCAGTACGGTCATTTTGATCGTTGCAATCTGTGTGTTTGCATTTTCTGCCTTTCAGCTGTATAAAATCTTTAACGGATATCACAAAGGGGAAAGTGAGTATAATGATCTGGTAAAGCTTGCGGTTACGGAAGATAAGGGGGAACAGGAGAACGGGACGGACGATCAGGATGGAAGCAGATTTTCCGTGGATTTCGATGCACTCAGACAGATCAATCCGGATGTGGTTGCATGGATCCGTTTTGATGAACCGGCGGTGATCAATTATCCGGTTGTGCAGGGAAGTGATAATTCAGAATATCTGAGTAAGACATTCAAAGGATATGACAATACCGTAGGAACGATTTTTGTAAATGCTTATAATCATGCGGATTTTAATGACAGAAACACGATCATTTACGGACATTATATGTATAATGGAACGATGTTTAATGAGCTGGAGCAGTATCACGAAAAAAGTTTCTGGGAAAAATACCCTTCCTTCTATATTTATACACCGGATGGCAATGTGGCTACTTATCAGATTTATTCTGTTGGAGTGGTAAAAGATACTTCCGAAGGCTATACATATCAGTTCGCAGATGATGCGGCGTTTGCATCCTTCCTTGAAGCAACGAAGGCGTCTTCTTTGTATGATACAGGTGTGGAAGTGGGAAATGATTCGCAGATCGTGACGTTGTCCACCTGTACACGGGAGGGAAATGATGACAGAACGATCGTACACGGTGTCAGGGTAAATGTACAGCCGGCAGGAGAATAAAAGAGGAGTAAAGCGATGGCAGCAGAAGCAAAATTTGAAGTCGGAGATGTGATCCGGATGAAAAAACCGCATCCGTGCGGAAGCTCAGAGTGGGAGATCCTGAGAGTAGGGGCGGATTTTCGTCTGAAATGTCAGGGATGCGGACACCAGGTAATGGTACCGCGCAGACTGGTTGAAAAAAATACAAAAGAAATAAGAAAAAAGGCTTGAAACAAAGCTTGAATTATGATATCATACCAACTTGTGATATATTATTTATCCTTGTTCCCGGCGGATCCGGGAGCCAAAAGACCATAAGGAGGTGCAGGACATGAGCAAATATGAATTAGCAGTTGTTGTCAGCGCAAAACTCGAAGACGACGCCAGAGCAGAAGTAATCGAAAAGGTGAAAGCACTTGTTACACGTTTCGGTGGTAACATTACTGACGTTGACGAATGGGGAAAGAAGAGATTAGCTTACGAAATCCAGAAGATGAAAGAAGCTTACTACTACTTCATTCACTTTGAATCTGAAACAACAACACCAGGCGAAATCGAAGAAAGAATTCGTATCATGGATGGTGTAATCAGATATTTATGCGTGAAACAGGAAGCTTAGAAAGAGGCAACGTATGAATAAAGTAGTTTTAATGGGACGTCTGACAAGAGATCCTGAAGTGAGATATTCACAAGGTGAGAACGCTCTCGCTATTGCAAGATATACATTAGCTGTAGACCGCAGATTCAAGCGTGACGGAGAACAGACCGCAGATTTTATTAACTGTGTTGTGTTCGGAAAGAGTGCTGAATTTACAGAACGTTATTTCCGTCAGGGAATGCGCGTAGTGGTTTGCGGAAGAATCCAGACCGGAAGCTATACCAACAGGGATGGTGTAAAGGTCTATACAACAGAAGTTGTTGTTGAGGAACAGGAATTCGCAGAAAGTAAGAATGCTAGCAGTGCTAATACACAGTCTTATCAGGCAGCCCCGGCACCGGCGCCAAGCGCTGATGCAGGTGACGGTTTCATGAACATTCCAGACGGAATTGATGAGGAGTTACCGTTTAATTAAGGTTGAAAGGAGATGTGTACAATGGCATTCGAAAAAGGAAACAGACCGGATTCTCCAATGAAGAGAAGAGGCGGACGCAGAAGAAAAAAAGTTTGTGTATTCTGTGGTAAAGAAAACAACGAAATCGATTACAAAGATACAGCAAAATTAAAGAAATATGTTTCTGAGAGAGGAAAAATCCTTCCGAGAAGAATCACAGGAAACTGTGCAAAACATCAGAGAGCTCTTACAGTAGCAATCAAGAGAGCAAGACATATCGCTTTAATGCCATACGTTCAGGATTAATCGAATATGATCAGAACAGGATTTCCGTTTTGGAAGTCCTGTTTTTTTTGCTGTTTTTCTGTCTGGCAGACGATTGAAAAAGGAGTCATTTGGGGTTAGAATAAGAAAGAGAAAGTTTTGAAATCTAAAAAAGAATTGGAGAATCAATTATGAAAAAACCAGTTTTAGTAATTATGGCAGCAGGAATGGGAAGCCGTTATGGTGGACTTAAACAGATCGATCCAGTTGATAAAGAGGGACACATCATTATGGATTTTTCCCTGTTTGATGCAAAAAGAGCCGGATTTGAGAAGGTTATTTTTATTATAAAGAAAGAAAATGAAGACAGTTTCAGAGAAGCAGTGGGAAACCGTATGGCAAAATATATGGAGGTTTCTTATGTATTTCAGGATATCAACAACATTCCGGAAGGTTTTGAAGTTCCGGAAGGCAGAGTGAAACCGTGGGGAACCGGACATGCAGTCCTCAGCTGCATTGATGAGATCGACGGGCCATTTGCTGTTATCAATGCAGATGATTATTATGGAAGACATGCGTTTGAAGCAATTTATAATTATCTGTCTGAGCATGAGGATGATGATAAGTATCGTTATGCGATGGTCGGATATCTTCTGAAGAATACAGTAACAGACAATGGTCATGTGGCAAGAGGAATCTGTACGACCAATGAAGAAGGGGAACTGGTAAATATTACCGAAAGAACCCGCATTGAGAAGCGTGACGGTAAGATTGCGTTTACCGAAAATGATGGCGAAACCTGGGAAAATTTACCAGAGGATACACTGGTTTCCATGAATATGTGGGGATTTACGAGAAGCATACTGGACGAGCTGAAAGCAGAATTTCCACAGTTCCTGAAGAAAGGACTTACTGAAAATCCGATGAAGTGTGAATATTTTCTGCCGGCAGTCGTAAGCAATCTTCTGGAGGCAGACCGCGCAACAGCAGCGGTTCTTCCGTCGGAAGACAAATGGTACGGCGTAACTTATAAAGAAGACAAACCGGTTGTCGTAGAAGCGATCCGCAATCTGAAAAAAGAAGGTCTTTATCCGGAAAATCTCTGGGAAGAGTAGAAATTTGTTAAAATTTAGTAAATAGTTCATTTGATTTACTAAAAAATACAAATAATTTAGTAAAAACACTTCCATATAGGCAGGATGTGTGATATAGTGTGTAAAGAAAAGTAAATGATTCTAATTTCAGGAGGAAAAAATCATGGCAATTTTAGTAACAGGCGGAGCCGGATTTATCGGCAGTCACACATGTGTAGAGATGCTGAATGCAGGATATGAAGTTATTGTAGTAGATAATCTTTGCAATGCTTCTGAAGAAGCAATCAGACGTGTAGAGAAGATCACCGGTAAGAACGTTACATTTTATAAAGCAGATATCAGAGATAAAGAAGCACTGGATCAGATTTTTGACAAAGAAAGTGTAGAATGTGTCATTCATTTCGCAGGACTTAAAGCAGTCGGAGAATCTGTTGCAAAGCCACTTGAATATTATCAGAACAATATTGCAGGTACACTTACACTTTGTGATGTTATGCGTAACCACAATGTGAAGAACATCATCTTCAGTTCTTCAGCAACGGTATATGGTGATCCGGCATTTATCCCGATTACAGAAGAATGCCCGAAGGGAACCTGTACGAATCCTTATGGATGGACAAAATGGATGCTTGAGCAGATCCTGACAGACCTGCATAAGGCAGATCCGGAGTGGAATGTTGTCCTTCTTCGTTACTTCAATCCGATCGGCGCACATGAGAGCGGACTGATGGGAGAAGATCCGAAGGGTATCCCGAACAACCTGCTTCCATATATTGCACAGGTTGCAATCGGTAAGCTGGAATGCCTGGGGGTATTTGGTGATGATTATGATACACCGGACGGAACAGGTGTGAGAGATTACATCCATGTGGTTGACCTTGCAATTGGACACGTAAAGGCGCTGAAGAAGATCCAGGAAAAATCAGGCGTAAGCATTTATAATCTTGGAACCGGAGTGGGATATTCAGTACTGGATGTATTGCATGCATTTGAAAAAGCATGTGGAAAAGAGATCCCTTACCAGATCAAGCCAAGAAGAGCCGGAGATATCGCAACATGCTACTGTAATGCAGAAAAAGCAAAGAACGAGCTCGGATGGGTTGCAGAACGCGGAATCGACAAGATGTGTGAGGATTCATGGAGATGGCAGACAATGAATCCGAATGGATACGAAGCTTAATAAAAGAAAGAAAAATGTGTCAGGGTGTACGTTCCCTGGCACATTTTTTAGTTCCCTAATATCCGGAAAGGTGATATAATACAAATATCTATAGGTTTTAAGAGGGCTGAAAGATGAAAAAGGATATAAAGTTAAAGGGACAACTGAAATTGTATATGCAATGGCCGGGAATTATGATTCTTTTCCTTATCCTGATGAATATCTGGATCTTCAGGATGGATCGAAAGGCCGGGCTGCTTATGAGTGCGTTTGTGCTGGTTTATGCAGTCGTCATTGGCATTATGTATTTTTACAATAAGTCTCTGATTCTGGCAGACATGGTAGAGTTTGCAGCGCAGTACGGGATTGTCCAGAATACACTTCTGAAGGAACTTTCGATTCCATATGCGATTTTACTGGATGATGGAAAAATCATCTGGACGAACACACAGTTCCGGGAAGTCCTTGGGACGACTATCCGGAAGGATACCTATCTGAGTAAATATATTCCGGAGTTGAACCGGGGCGTATTTCCAAAGGAAGAGAATGAATCGGTAAGCCTGGAATTCAATTATTTTGACAGAGATTATCAGGCTGAGATCCAGTGCGTATCGGTCGAAGGTTTCAGTGAGACAGAGCAGCTTCTGGAGATACCGGAGGAAAAGGAATATTTTATTGCGATACATCTTCAGGATGTGACAGAGCTGAACCGGTATATCCGGGCGAATGAAGAGCAGCGGCTGGTGGCCGGACTGGTTTATATTGATAACTATGAAGAGGTCATGGAAAGTGTCGAGGAAGTAAGGCAGTCTCTTCTGGTGGCATTGATCGACCGTAAGATCAACCAGTATATTGCGGATTTTTCCGGTATTGTGAAGAAGCTTGAGAAAGACAAATATTTTGTTGTAATTAAAAAAGAAAGCTTCAATCAAATGGAAAAAGACCGTTTTTCTTTACTTGATGAGGTAAAAGGAGTCAGTATCGGCAATCAGATTCCGGTTACACTAAGTATTGGGCTTGGACTCAGTACAGATACCTATGCTGCAGGATATAATTATGCCCGTATAGCAATCGATCTTGCACTTGCAAGAGGCGGAGATCAGGTAGTTGTGAAGAATAACAAGGGAATCAGCTATTATGGCGGAAAGCGTGAGCAGACTGCTAAGAATACCCGGGTAAAAGCAAGAGTAAAAGCAGAAGCACTCCGGGAGTTTATCACCGGAAAAGAGCGTGTGATCGTAATGGGACATAAGATGGCAGATGTGGATTCATTTGGTGCGGCAATCGGTATTTACCGGGCAGCAAGTGCGATGAAAAAGAAAGTCAATATTGTCCTGAACGATATTTCTGTGACACTCAGACCGCTTTATGAAGCATTTACTGATGATCCGAAGTATCCGGATGATCTGTTTGTGACTTCCCATGAGGCGGAGGAACTGGCAGATGACAATACAATGGTAGTTGTTGTTGACACCAATAAGCCAAAGATGACAGAATGTGAACGCCTGCTTCGTCTGACGAAGACGATTGCAGTTCTGGATCACCACAGACAGAGTGATGAAGTGATTGAGAATGCGGTTCTGTCGTATATTGAGCCATATGCTTCCTCGGCGTGTGAGATGGTAGCAGAGGTTCTTCAGTATATCGGCGATGATCTGCGTTTGAATTCCATGGAAGCGAACAGTATGTATGCAGGTATTCTGGTTGATACCAACAATTTCATGTCCAGAACAGGAGTCCGGACCTTTGAGGCAGCTGCGTACTTGAGAAGATGTGGCGCAGATGTTACTTATGTAAGAAAACTCCTCCGTGATGATATGGCATCTTACCGGGCAAAAGCTGCAGTAATCAGCAGTGCTGAGGTATATCGGGATGTATTTGCGATCGCGCGAGGCGAACATCTGGGAATTGAAAGTCCCACTATTATCGGAGCACAGGCATCAAATGAGCTTCTCAATATTGAGGAGATCAAGGCTTCTTTTGTACTGACTGAATATAATGGTAAGATTTACATCAGTGCACGTTCCATTGATGAGATCAATGTACAGATCATTATGGAGCGGCTCGGCGGAGGCGGTCATATCAACACTGCCGGTGCCCAGTTCCCATATTCCGATATGGAAAGAGCGATTGAAACTTTGAAAAAGACAATCGATATTATGATAGAAGAAGGAGATATTTAAGATGAAAGTTATTTTATTGGAAGATGTAAAATCCCTTGGGAAAAAAGGCGAGGTTGTAAATGTAAGTGACGGATATGCAAGAAACTTCATTTTCAAAAAAAACCTTGGACTGGAAGCAAATGGAAAGAATTTAAATGACTTAAAGCTTCAGAAACAGAATGAAGAAAAGGTTGCACAGGAGCATCTGGAAGCAGCGCAGGAACTTGCAAAGAAATTAGAGGCAGCAAAAGTAGAACTCAAGATCAAGACCGGGGAAGGTGGAAGAACATTCGGTTCTGTGTCTTCAAAGGAAATTGCAATTGCAGTAAAAGAACAGCTTGGATATGATCTTGATAAGAAAAAGATCCAGATCAAAGAAGCGATTCGTACACCTGGAATGCATCTTGTACCGGTCAAACTTCACCAGAAAGTGACTGCTGAATTAAAAGTGCACGTTGGGGAAGCTTAGGAGGATCTGAGACATGGATGAAGCACTCATTAAGAGAGTACCGCCACACAGCATAGAGGCAGAGCAGTCTGTTGTCGGAGCGATGCTGATGGACCGGGATGCGATTACAGTAGCTGCCGAGATCATTTGTGGAGACGATTTTTATCAAAAGGCATATGGTGTAATTTTCGATTCAGTGGTAGAACTTTTTAATGAGGGAAAACCCGTTGACCTGATTACACTGCAGAACCGTCTGCGTGAAAAAGCTGTTCCGGAAGAGATCAGTAGTCTTGAATTTGTCCGGGATCTGGTAACAGCAGTTCCAACTTCGGCAAATGTAAAGTATTATGCTGAGATCGTCTCTGAAAAAGCAACGTTGAGGCGTCTGATCAAGATGAATGAAGCGATTGCGGATGAATGTTATCAGGGACAAGAGCCGCTGGAGGCGATCCTTGAAAGGACAGAGAAGCAGGTTTTTGAGCTGGTGCAGAACCGAGGAGGAAACGGTGAATATGTGCCGATCAAGCAGGTAGTGTTAAATGCTCTTGAGAAAATTGAGAAAGCATCTAAGAGTAAGGGAACTGTTACAGGAATTCCGACAGGATTTATTGACCTGGATTACAAGACATCCGGTCTGCAGCCCTCCGATCTGATCCTGGTCGCAGCCCGTCCTTCTATGGGTAAGACGGCGTTTGTACTGAACATTGCACAGCATGTGGCGTTTAAACAGAACCGTACAGTTGCCATATTCAGTCTGGAAATGTCAAAGGAACAGCTGGTAAACCGTCTGTTCTCGCTGGAATCCTATGTAGATGCACAGCTTTTAAGAACCGGTAATCTGAAGGATTCTGACTGGGAAAAGCTGATCGAAGGTGCCGGAACAATTGGAAGATCGAACCTGATCATTGATGATACACCGGGTATTTCGATTTCGGAAATGCGTTCCAAATGCAGAAAATATAAAATGGAACATAATCTTGAGCTGATTATCATCGACTACCTGCAGTTGATGAGCGGAAGTGTTGGTGGACGTAATGAGTCCCGTCAACAGGAAATTTCCGATATTTCCCGTTCCTTAAAAGCGCTTGCCCGAGAATTAAGTGTACCGGTCATTGCGCTGTCACAGCTGAGCCGTGCGGTTGAGCAGAGACCAGATCACAGACCGATGCTTTCTGATCTGCGTGAGTCCGGAGCAATCGAGCAGGATGCCGACGTGGTTATGTTCATTTATCGAGATGATTATTATAATAAGGATACGGAGCATGTCAATGAGGCAGAGATCATTATTGCCAAACAGAGAAACGGTCCGATTGGAACCGTAACGCTTACATGGCTTCCGCAGTACACGAAATTTGCCAATTCAGAACGAAAAGTTGTGGATGGGGAATGAGAAATTATGAAATGAAAAAGACAGGGAACAGAATCAAAACTGTTCGCTGTCTTTTGACTTTTATGTGGTTTCGCCAAATAATTTCCGCAGGTAATGTCCGGCGGCAGATTTTGAAGCTTCTTTCCGGAGCGCCTGCTGCTGACGAAGTAAATGATCAAGCTTTCGGTAACGGTCTTCTTCCAGGCGTTCTTTTGCCTGTAAAAGAAAATCCATTTCCTTTGTTACTTTTTCAGATACGGATTTGCCGAGAGATCCCTCCAGGATCTGGTTGTTTTCCAAAAGAATTTTTCGGAGAGACTCTTCGAGCAGAGGCTGATAAACAGAAAGAGAAAGGTTGTCTGCTGTATAAACAGAAAGAGCCGGATCCTGGGGGGCAGCAACTTCGTTTATCGAAGCGGCAGCCTTTGGTGCATCCGATTTTCTGGCCTTCAGAAGTGCTTTTGTGCGAAGCATGTCCGGAAGGAGCTGTTTGATCTCCTTCAGGAGTAGTCCCTGTTCTTTGAGTTCTTTGATACAGCTAAAAAGCTGTATATCTTCTTCCGTATAGTGCCGATGTCCCATCTCAGTGCGTCCGATCGGAAGATCAAGCTCTTCCTCCCAGTAGCGAAGAACATGTGATTCTACGCCAACGTGTTTGGCAGCTTCTGAGATCATGTAATGAACGTCGCCCATACGATAACCCCCTTATTAAAATAAGTATGTGATATAGATTGAGTACAAGTCTATTGTAGCATAAGAAGAAGAGATGGAAAGAAAAATCGTTCGACAAATGTTGCAGAGGGAAGAATGTCAGATAGGATGATGCTTACTGGATCTGTATTTGGTTCAGACGTATACATAAAAAGAGACGATCTTCAGATGAAAATCGTCTCTTTCTTACTGTCTTATTCAATCTACGTGTTCTGATTACTCAGCGCTGATTGCTCCTGTAGGACATGCTGATTCGCAAGCGCCACAGTCAACACATGCAGAAGCATCGATCTGCATATGATCTGCACCCATAGAGATTGCTCCTACTGGACATTCGCTTTCGCAAGCTCCGCAGCTTACACATTCGTCTGAAATTACGTGTGCCATGATATGTATCCTCCTTATTATTATGAAAAAGTTAAAATCGATATGCCTTTCGCATAACTTTATTCTAATACAGAACTTGAAAATATACAAGAGGAATTTATGCTTAAAAATAGATACAATCGAGTTAGAAATGTCAAACTAATAGCGCGAAATGGGCATATCTTTGGTTAGGAATATAAAACCAAAAGGTTAGTAATATAAAACTTACAAATGAAACCAAAAAGAATTTATGAAATCTTAAGAAATTTTTCTACCTTTCCAGGGCGATTTGGTGTATAGTGGGTACTGTATCATTTTATAACCAATAATGAAACTGATTTTAAGATAGAGAAAGTGGAGTGGATTTATGAAAAAACGGTGGAGTATACTTTCGGCTGTACTTTGTGTGGCACTTTTGACTGGTGGATGTGGAACTGGAAGCAAGAATGATGCAGGTACAGGAAAAGAGCAGACATTCAGTCATGAGACAAGGGAAGAGAATGAGCATCAGAGTAACCTGGATGTTTTACAGCCATCTGCATATGGCAATGTGCAGGGACTGAATCTGGAGAAAGGAAGCTCGATTTCTATTATAGGAAGAGGAAGTTCTTCCGCATACTGGAAAGCTGTTCAGGAAGGTGCAAAGCAGGCGGTAGCGGATATTAATACAAACCTGGGATATAAAGGGAATGATAAAGTAAAGCTTGTTTATTCTGCACCGGAGACAGAGAATGATGTAGATGATCAGGTAAATATTCTGGATGAGGAGCTTGCACGGTATCCGGTTGCGGTCGGGATCGCAGCAGTTGATTCAGGGGCATGTGAGGTTCAGTTTGATCTTGCTGCAGAGAATGGGATTCCGATCGTAGCATTTGATTCCGGGACCGATTATCAGAATATTGTATCCATGATTGATACAGATAATACAACTGCCGCTGCAACAGCAGCAAGTAAGCTGTGCAACAGTATCGGTGAGAGTGGTCAGATCCTTGTAATCGCACATGACTCTAAGTCTACTTCTTCTGAAGAAAGAGAGCAGGGATTTGTACAGGAAGTGGAAAAGAATGATCCGAATGTAACGGTTGCAGAGATCTGGCATCTGGATGATCTGGATGCGATCTCGAAAGAGATCAATGCAGATTCATCTGAAAAGAATTCCCAGGAGACTGCAGATAATGTGCAAAAAGCAGAGGAAGAGAACGCAGATAGCCGGGATACCCAGACGGCACAGCAGGATGCAATCAAGTATCTTCTTGAAAAGTATCCGGATGTAAAAGGAATTTTTGCAACCAATGAAACAGTAGCAGACCTTGTGGTGAATGTCCTGGACTCTATGGACAAAACAACAGGGGAAGACCGAATCAAGGTAGTGAGCTTTGACGGCGGAGAGGATCAGATGAAGCTTCTGGAAGATGGGAAGATTGATGGGCTGATCGTTCAGAACCCATACGGAATCGGCTATGCAACGGTTGTTGCCTGCGCAAGAGCAGTGCTTGGTCAGGGAAATGAAGCAACGGTAAGTACCGGATATACCTGGGTTACAAAAGATAATATGAATAAAGATTCGATTAAGAAGATGCTTTATTAGTAAGAAGAAATGTCTGAAATCTGTGGAAAATGGGTTTCAGACATTTTTATATAAAAACGGTTGTGAGTGACATATTATTTATGCCGGCTACAACCGTTTCTTTTTATTTCATAGGAAATTCCAAAGGAACTTCCTATGAAATAAAAGGCACTGCGTGCCGGAGATGCGCACTCGCACGAAGATGAAGAATGTCGCAAGCGACCGCGCTCGGCGCGAGAATGTGCTGAGGCACATTCTTTCTTATTGCTATTTTTTCGTCAGTGGAAGGGAGAAGATAAATTCTGTTCCAACTCCCTCGGTACTGATCACATTGATATTTTCATTGTGTGCCTGAATAATTTCTTTTACGATCGAAAGCCCAAGTCCGGTTCCTTTTTTGTCTTTTCCGCGGGAGAGATCGCTTTTGTAAAAACGTTCCCATATTTTGTTGATACTTGATTTCGGAATGCCAATTCCATAATCTTTGACGGAAGTATATACTTTGTCACCGCGCGGTGTGGTTTCAATCGTGATCGTAGACTCCGGATTGCTGAATTTGATCGCGTTGTCCAGCAGATTGTATAGAACCTGTTGGATTTTGTGCCGGTCAGCATGTACATACAGGGTACGAGTTGCCAGAAGAAGTTCGATAGAAATTTTTTTGGCAGTGCAGGTACCTTCGAAAGAAGCTGCTGTGTTACGGATCACTTCGTGAATATCAAAATCTGTTTTATCAAGAAGAAGATCCTTCGTATCAAATTCATTCAATGTCAGCAGATCGCGTGTAAGGTCAGTAAGACGTTCTGTTTCAAATAAGATGATATTTAAGTATTTGCCCTGCATTTCAGGTGGGATCGTGCCATCCGCCATGGCTTCAACATAGCCTTTGATGGAAGTCAGAGGAGAACGGAAATCATGGGATACATTTGCCACAAATTTCTTCTGGTAATCCTCCATATCTTTCAGTTGGGAAGACATGTAGTTGAGGGATGCGGAAAGATATCCTATCTCATCCTGCGTATTAACCGGGATGACAACATCCAGATTGCCGGAAGCATACTGCTTTGCTGCATTCGTAATCTTGACGAGCGGGCGGTAGATCAGAAAATGTACACCCAGCAAAATAATGAATGAGAGCACATAAATGATCAGAATCACGATATACGTGTTACGCATCAGGACAGAATGTGCGTCTGTGATCTGCGAGTAAGGCTTATGTACAAGCAGATATCCGTGGGTTGAAAAATTCTCTGTGACCGGAGCAATCACGGTGATCATTTCTGAATTGAAGTACCCGTGATAATCACCGGTCAGATAAGTGGAGCCACCAGATTCTGCAGGATCAAAATTTTCAATCCGGGAAGGGGCATACGATACATCGCCGGATTTGGCAGATGCAAGCAAAGATCCCTCATTATCAACAAACCAGATATCTGAATTCAGATAATCGCTCATACCATTGAGCTGTGTATAAACATCTGCCAGAGCAATGGTTTTGGAAAAATAGTCCGGCAGATAATTGGATGCAAGCAGATTCGCCGACTGATACATATTGCCGGAAATGCTGCTTTCCAGATAGTGGGTTGTCAGTGTGGATGACAGGGATGCCACTGTAAAAATACTTAAAAATCCGAGAATAATATATAAGAGGATAAATTTAAGGTAAAGAGTACTTTTCATTACTTCACCTCAAATTTGTAACCGATTCCCCAGACGGTACTAAGTCCCCAGGAAGGATGATCCTTGATCTTCTCGCGCAGACGCTTAATATGAACATCAACGGTACGGGTGTCGCCGACATACTCATAGCCCCAGATCTGGTCAAGGAGCTGCTCGCGTGTGAATACCTGGTTTGGTGAAGAGGCGAGGAAATACAAAAGTTCCAGTTCTTTTGGCGGCATATCTACATTCTTACCATCAACGGTTACTGCGTAATTGGTAAGATTGATCTCGATTCCCGGATAGTCAACAACCTTTCCGCGGCTGGCGGCAGGAGTTTCTGGTTTGGCAGGCTGATAGCGTCTGAGTACCGCTTTTACTCTTGCGACAAGCTCCTTGGAATCGAATGGTTTTAAGACGTAATCATCAGCACCAAGCTCCAGACCGAGCACCTTGTCAAATACTTCTCCTTTTGCGGAAAGCATAATGATTGGGGTATTGTGCTTACTGCGGATCTCGCGACAGACCTGATAGCCATCGATGCCAGGAAGCATCAGGTCGAGCAGCATCAGGTTTGGCTGATAGGATTCAAATGCGGTAAGAGCTTCTTCCCCATCGTGTACGATCATCGTATCGAAGCATTCCTTTGTAAGGTAGAGAGAAATCAGTTCTGCAATATTCTCGTCGTCATCTACAATTAAGATTTTCTGTTTAGTCACCATGATAGTTCCCCCTATGATTATTTGAATTCTACGATAGTTACACCGGCATCGCCCTCCCCGAAAGCTCCCAGCCGGAAGGATTTGATATGTTTCTGGCGGCGCAGATACTGATGGATCCCGTTCCTGAGTGCGCCGGTTCCTTTCCCGTGTACAATTCGTACCGGACTTAAGTGTGCGATATAGGCATCATCCAGATATTTGTCAAGTTCGGCAACTGCTTCATCGACTGTCTTGCCAAGAAGATTGATCTCCGGACTGACATGCATGGATTTGCCCATCTTCATCTTGCCACTGCTGGTTCTGCGCATCTGCTTTGCAGTAACCGTAAGCGGTTCTTCGATCAGTTCGAGATCGGAAATATTGACCTGTGACCGGAGAATACCCATCTGGACAAACAGGTTGCCTTTGGCATCCGGTAGTGAATTTACCGTTCCGGTCAGATTCATGCTCAGTACTTTTACAGAATCGCCCAGATGGAAATCGCTTGCCTTGTAAGCTTTGGAAGGTTTTTTCTTTTCCAGACGGTTTTTATTTTCAGTTTTGGAAAGCTGCTTGCGGATCCGTTCTCTTTCTTTTTCCATCTCGGAAGCGGAAATACTGGCTTTGCCGAATTTGCGGAAGTTCTTCATTGTCTCATCAGCAAAATCTTTGGCTTCCTGAACAATGTCGGTTGCTCTGGCATTTGCCTCACGAATGATCCGGTCGCGCTGTGTATCCAGCTTTTCCTGTTGGTTCTTGAGTTCGGACTTGAGACGCTCCATCTCGCGGCGGTAAGAAGCAACCTCTTCCCGTTCTTTCTCGATGGTCTTGCGGCTCTGTTCCAGATCAGTAAGGAGATCTTCAAAAGATTCATCCTCCTCGGTCAGATGCGTTTTGGCATCCTGGATGATATAATCCGGAAGGCCGAGTTTTTCGGAAATCGCGAAAGCATTACTTTTTCCAGGAATACCGATCAGAAGATGGTAAGTCGGGCTCAATGTCTCCACGTCAAATTCACAGCAGGCATTTTCTACTCCCGGAGTAGAAAGAGCAAATACCTTCAGTTCGCTGTAGTGTGTCGTTGCCATAGTGCGGATTCCACGGTTATGCAGATGTGACAGAATGGCGATAGCGAGTGCAGCACCTTCAGTCGGATCGGTTCCCGCACCAAGTTCATCGAAAAGGACTAATGAATTCTCATCCACATGATTTAGGAAAGAAACCACATTTGTCATGTGAGAAGAGAAGGTACTTAAAGACTGTTCAATACTCTGTTCGTCACCAATATCAGCATAAACCTGGTTAAATACAGCAAGTTCTGAACGGTCAAGTGCAGGAATGTGCAGACCTGCCTGACCCATCAGGGTAAAAAGCCCCACAGTCTTGAGGGAAACGGTCTTACCACCTGTGTTCGGACCGGTTATGACGAGAAGATCAAAGGTATCTCCAAGTGTCAGACTGATCGGAACAACTTTTTTACGGTCCAGAAGAGGGTGTCTTCCCTCACGGATCCGGATCCGGCCTTCGGTGTTAAAGACTGGGCGGCTGGCGTTCATATCCAGTGCCAGTGCACCTTTTGCAAAAGTAAAATCCAGTTCTACAAGTGCTTTGTAGTTCAGACGGATTTCTTCAATATATTCAGCTGCATCCACACTGAGGCGGGCAAGGATCACCTGGATTTCTTCCTGCTCCTGGGCATATAATTCTTTCAGATCATTGTTCAGTTTGACAACGGCCATCGGCTCAATGAAAAGTGTGGATCCGGTTGCTGACTGGTCATGGATCAGACCATTTACCTGGCTGCGGTATTCGGCTTTTACCGGGAGACAGTAACGGTCGCCACGCATGGTAATAATGGCATCCTGGAGATAGGTGCGCATGGAACCGTTCAAAAGTCCGGTCATGGTAGAATGGATCTTGTCATTCATGCCGTTAATACTGCGGCGGATCTGCTTTAATTTGCTGCTGGCATCATCGCTGATCTCATCTTCACCAAGAATGCAGCGGTCAATTTCGGCAGAAAGTGGTGTAAGCGGCGCAAGCTGTTCAAAATATACATCCAGACAATCTGCCTGATCGTCTGCATTTTCATGACGGCCGTAGGATTTGATCCGGGCGGTTGTCTGAAGAAGCTTGCCGATCCGGAGGAGTTCCGGTGCGCTTAAGGCACTTCCGATCTCCAGGCGCTTAAGAGAGTCGGAGACAGCATAGCAGCCGCTGAAAGAAGGAATTCCCTTCTTTACAATGCGGGTAAATGCTGCGGCAGTCTGTTCCTGTGCAGTGATGATTTTGTTAAGGTCGGTCATCGGCTTGATTCGCCTGCAGAATGAAGCTCCGCCAGGGGAAGAAGCGTGATCGGTCAGCATCTCTATAATTTTTGGAAATTCCAATTTTGTTAAAGATTTTTGATTCATAATACATTTATACCTCATATTTTGTCTGGTTCTATTCTAACTTATTTACCGTCTAAATGAAAGTGGAAAGGTGAAATTTCGTTGAACATTTGCGGGGAATCATGTATACTAAAACCAGGTGTGGCTGAAAGCACTCCGGAGGCCTAAGGAGAAGCACAATGTCTGATAATCGAGAGAATAAGCATAACGAAGAACCGCACGACAGTGAGGAAGAAAAATATTCGTTTTTGCAGGAAACAGTAAAAGATGAACAGCGAAGTAAAAAAGGAATCATGGGAAATCTGTGCAGGCTTGCAGGAAGAGGACTGATTTTTGGACTTGCAGCAGGCCTTGCGTTTTATGCCCTTCGCCCATGGGCGATGACACATCTGGGCGGAGAGAAGGTAACGATTCCGCTGGATCAGGAGGAAACTCCGGTTGAGAATGAGACGGATACCAAGGATCAGGAAGCACAGGAGGAAGAGATTCAGTATCCGGATCTGACTGTCGAAGATTATCAGGAGATGAACCATGCATTATACCAGGTGGCATTGTCAGCAGGAAAAAGTGTGGTTGAGATCTATGCCGTGCACCGGGATGAAGGCTGGGAGAATGCAGGGGAGCAGGCTGTATCGGGAGTTATTTTCTGGGATAATGGAGCAGATCTTTTGATTGCGGCACCGGCAAGAATTGTAAAAGATGCAGAAGCACTGAAAGCCACATTTTCAGACAATACTACATATAACGCAACTTTGAAAAAGCAGGACCGGAATCTTGGACTTGCGATCATTGCGATCAAGAGATCAGATCTGTCGGATAGTACGAGGAACCAGATCCAGACGGCGATGCTTGGTAATTCTAATGCAGTGAACCGTGGGGACGGCGTGATCGTTCTTGGTGAGCAGTTTGGATATGCAGGTGGTGTCGGATATGGGATCATCAGTTCCACCAGAAATTACCGGACAGTGGCGGACGGGCAGTACCGGCTGCTTGATACAGATATTGCAGGAAGTGAAAAAGGGAGCGGAATTCTGTTTAACACGGCGGGTGAAGTGATTGGAATCTGTGACCAGTCAGAACTGCAGAGAGACGGAAATCTTGTAAGTGCCTATGCGATTTCGGATATCAAGGAAGAGATCGAACTTCTGGCAAATGGACAGGGAGTTCCGTATATTGGCGTTCACGGAGTTGTAGTGACGGAGAAGCTTGCCGGCGAACAGGGAATCCCGAAAGGCATTTATGTCAGGGAAGTAGAGGCTGATTCGCCTGCGATGCAGGCGGGGATCCAGAATGGTGATGTGATCACAGAGATTAACAAGACAGATATCACCGGTATAACAGGACTTCATAAACAGATCGCAGAAGCCGGAACCGGTACACAGATCAGGATCAAAGGGCAGAGGCGTGGCGCAGATGGTTATGTCGATGTAACATTTGATGTGACAGTTGGAAGTAAAGAATAGATTTGCAGATAAAAAGCAACCATAAATTTAAAATATAAAGCAGGAAGAGGAATGACATGAGATATATTGAGACATTACACGAAGGCGAGACAATCAGAAATACGTATCTTTGCAAAGGGAAAAGAAGTGCGGAGACAAGGAACGGAAAACCATATGACAACCTGATCCTTCAGGACAAGACAGGAACTTTAGATGGAAAGATCTGGGATCCGAATTCAAATGGAATTGCAGATTACAGCGAAAAAGATTTTATTGAAGTTTACGGGGAGATCATCAGCTATAACGGCAATCTTCAGATGAACATCAAGCAGCTCCGTGTAGCAGACGAGGGAGAATACGATCCGGCGGATTATATGCCGACCAGCGAGAAAAGTGTGGATGGAATGTATGAAGAACTGATGCGTTATGGAAAGCAGGTGAAGAACCCGTATCTGCAGCAGGTGATCCAGTATTATTTTGTAAATGATGAACAGTTTATCAAGAGCTTCAAGGCACATTCTGCAGCAAAGAGTGTACATCACGGATTTGCCGGAGGACTTCTGGAGCACACATTAAGCGTAGTGAAATTCTGTGAATATATGGCAGGGGCATATCCGATCCTGAATAAGGATCTTCTGTATACAGCGGCAATGTGTCATGATATCGGAAAGACACAGGAACTTTCCCTGTTCCCGGATAATGATTATACCGATGATGGGCAGCTGCTCGGTCATATTGTGATCGGTGTGGAAATGCTGGATGATGCAATTCGTGAGATCCCGGATTTCCCAAAGAAGCTTGCCAGCGAATTAAAGCACTGTATCGTAGCGCATCACGGAGAACTCGAATACGGTTCGCCGAAGAAACCGGCGCTTGCTGAGGCAATGGCACTTAATTGTGCAGATAATGCTGATGCAAAGATGCAGACACTGACAGAGATTTTTAAGGCAAAAGATACAAAGGACTGGTTAGGTTATAACCGTCTGTTTGAATCTAACTTAAGAAAGACCAGTATCTAAGAGAAGTTCTGAAAGAAAGATGAGTATAAAAATGAAGAAAAATGACGTAGTGACGGTAGAAGTTACAGATATCGGAATCGGTGGTGAAGGAATCGGAAAGGTTGATGGATATACTCTGTTTATCAAGGATGCAGTCATCGGAGATACCGTTGAAGTAAAAGTAATGAAAGCAAAAAAGAACTACGGATATGCGAGATTAATGCGGATTGTAAAAGAATCCGCATTTCGTGTATCTGCACGCTGTCCGGAGGCAAGACGCTGTGGCGGATGCCAGATTCAGGAGATGGATTATCGGAAACAGCTGGAGTTTAAAAATACAAAAGTAAGAAATAACCTGATCCGTCTTGGCAGTGTGGAAGAAGAATTGCTGGATCAGATCATGGAGCCGATCGCAGGAATGGAGGAACCGTTCCGTTACCGGAATAAAGCACAGTTCCCGATCGGAGTGGATAAAGAAGGGAATCTGATTGCCGGATTCTATGCCGGAAGAACCCATCAGATCATCCCGGTTCCGGACAGGGACTGCGTACTTGGAATACCGGAGAATAAAGTGATCCTGGATCAGATTCTGGACTACATGCGGGAAGAGAAGATTTCTGCATATGATGAGGAACGGCACAAAGGACTGGTGCGCCATGTCCTGGTCCGGTATGGATTTACAACAAAAGAGATCATGGTTTGTCTGATCATTAACGGGGATAAGCTTCCCAGCAGTGAAAAATTGTTGGAAAAGCTGACAAAGATTCCGGGAATGACAAGTATTACTTATAATATCAATAAAGAAAAGACGAATGTGATCATGGGATCAAAGGTTTGTCCGCTCTGGGGACAGACGTATATCACCGATTATATCGGTAATGTCAAATACCAGATTTCACCGCTGTCTTTCTATCAGGTGAATCCGGTACAGACAGAGGTACTTTACGGAACCGCACTGGAATACGCCGGGCTTACTGGAAAAGAGACGGTTTGGGATGTGTATTGTGGTATCGGAACGATTTCCCTTTTCCTTGCGCAGAAAGCACAGAAAGTTTACGGCGTGGAAATCGTGCCGCAGGCAATTGAAGATGCAAAGCATAATGCTGAGATCAATGAGATTACAAACGCGGAGTTTTTTGTAGGAAAGGCAGAAGAAGTGCTGCCGGAGTATTATGCGGATTATGCAAAAGAGCATCCGGGAGAGCATGCGAGAGCGGATGTGATCGTAGTCGATCCACCGAGAAAAGGATGTGAGAGAAGCGTACTGGATACGATGGTTCAGATGGAGCCAGAGAGGATCGTATATGTGAGCTGCGATTCAGCGACTTTGGCTCGGGATGTGAAGTATCTGCGGGAGAATGGGTATGAGATCAGGAAGGTGAAGGCGACTGATATGTTTCCGATGAGTGTGCATATAGAGACTTGTGTGTTGCTACAAAGACGAACTATGTAGAAATCCTTAATTTTAGGCACTTTTTCAAGCATATCGTATTTACAAGTGAGGGCGATAAAATCCGAAATAAAGAGATTAAAAACTATATTAATGTTTCAGTAGTAGTTGATATAGAGTGTGGAGATACAACAAACTAATTCTTATGTTTAAGGGATACCTCGAAAAAAGAGGTATTCCTTTTTCGATGTAAGAAGTTTACAAATACGCGTTTAGAATTATAAAAAATGCTATTGAAACGATTATGTATAGGATTTTTTAAGTAAAGTATGGTATACGGAGTTAGTTAATTACACGAATAAAGGTAATAACGAAGAAGATTGCAAAAAAGACAATTGTTGTACCTGTTAAAATAATATATATGTGAAAAAATAAGCTTTTTACAATGTAACCTTTTTTCCTTATGTAATAGTTGATGGTCCTATGTCAAGATTTAGTACAAGTTAAAATGAGGTTTTCCCCATTTTAAC
>OGDN01000573.1_pt1 | contig 73402 bp, 59 predicted proteins | sample 1570271 | NCBI WGS metagenome assembly OGDN01 (sample SAMEA4384481, study PRJEB24528) | human gut metagenome | reverse complement strand
GGAGAAATGAATATCACACAGAAACAGTTGTATGATGATTACATAAAAGCAAGAAGATTAGAGGAAAGGGGATAATCGTATAGAAAAAGCATTATTAAATTTAAAGGAAGTAAGTGAGTATCTTGGACTTGGAGAAACAAAGACAAGAGAACTCTTGAAAAGTAGAAACTGTCCGTTTTCCATGAAGATTGGGTATCGGTGGTATGCGAACAGAAGATTATTAGACACATGGCTAGAGCAACAAGCAAAAAGTTATTGAAGTTCTGATTGAAAAGGAGGCGAACTTATAGTAGTATATGGTTAAAATCACAGAAGTTCCCTTTTTATTTATCAAAATATTTGATTGATAGAAAGGGTAGAGATTATGGGTAAAGATTTAAAAGGAAAAGAATTAGGAACAGGTTTACGTCAAAGAAAGGACGGTAGATACGAAGCAAGAGCAAAGATAAACGGAATAGACATTAACTTGTATGATGTTGATTTGAAGAAATTAAAAATATTGTTTGAAAAGGCAAAAGAAGAAGCAAGAAATAATATTGATATGAAACGTCAGAAAATAACGCTGAATGAATGGTTTGAGGAATGGTTTGCAAATTATAAAATTCCTAATATCAAGGAAACAAGCGTGTTTCCTATGCGTAGCAAATATTATAATACATTTGGAAAAGCAATAGGGAATATGAAAGTGACAGATATACGGAACTTGGATATTCAACGTGTCATTAACGATATGAATAAGCAGGGGAGAGCGTCTTCCAGTATGCGAGATGCTTTAGGCAGAGTTCGGGAGTGTTTGGAGTCTGCAAAGAATAATCGTATTATAGACATCAATCCATGTTTTGAAATCAATGTACCTTGGGAAAATAAAACAGCAGAAAGACGTTTCTTATCAATGGCAGAGCAAACAAGGTTTTTGCAGGAAGTAGAGCATAACTGGTATAAAGAGATGTTTTACATTATGTTTCTGACGGGTATGCGAATTGGGGAAGTCGGTGGTCTGAAATGGGAAGATATAGACTGGAATAAGAAATGTATTAACATTCAAAGGTCTTTATCCTGTCAATATGAAAATGGAGTAAAGACTATGCGACTAACAAAGCCTAAAACACATAATTCATACAGAAGTATTCCGTTTATGGCAGAAACAGAAGAAATTCTGTTATCTCAAAAAGAAAAACAGAACAGGCAGAAAAAAGCCTATGGAAATCGTTGGCGTTCAAGTGGAGAATTTGATAACTTGGTGTTTACCACTTCTTTAGGAAGTCCAGTTATTCGGAATGTAGCAGAAAAAGAAATTAAGAAAGTAGTAAAAGCAATCAATTTTCAAGAAGCAATAGAAGCGGTAAAGGAAAACAGAGAGCCGATAGAATTTAAAGACCTTTATCCTCATGCAATCCGACATACATTTTGTAGCAGGTGCTTTGAAAAAGGAATGGACGCTAAAGTAGTGCAAATGCTAATGGGACATCAGCATTACAGTACAACGATTGACATATATACTCATGTGACAGAAACAAAATTTGAAGAAGAAATAGCAAAGTTTGGTAGCGTGAGTGAAAAACAGAAAGTTCAGAAAAATAAAAACTCTACCCAGTGTGCATAAAAGAGTACCCAACATAGCAAAATAAGAGAAATTTGCTTTCAACGGGAATGAAAAGTTTCTACCCAAAGGGAAATTGGGTAAAATGGAAGAGCAGAATTGAGGAAAGCGTAGAAAGCCTTATAAAATGGGCATTTGAGAAAACAGTAAATAAAAGTTGGCAAAACAGATGGGTAAATAATCCATTAACTTAAGTTTTCTTTCTATTATTTTAATAAGTCTGAATTTAAGTATTTAAAGGCCCTGAAAGCCTTATAAACACTACGTTTCACAGTGATTATAAGGTTTTCGGGGCTTTTTTCTATATTTTTCTAAAAAAGTCCTAAATACCGCCAAGCATCGCTGGAAATCACCAAGAATCTCCAAAAATTGAGTATTGAGTAAGGAAAAACTGAGTAAAAGCAAAGGCTTGCAATCTTCAGCGAAGTTACTCAAATTATCAGCGGTTTCATCAGATCGCCATAATTTTCAAAAATCAAATTATAAACTTAAAAACTAATTGCATAAGGAGGAAATCAATATGGCAAGTACAGCGATAGGCGCAGCTGGCGAGGATGCTCGCACAATAACTTTTATGAGCAAAGAACATAAGGAATTCTATTTGGAATATCTGCCTAAATGCAGATGGAAAGACGTATATCATGAAGCATTGGTATATTGTCTTGGAATTGACAGAGATACACGAAAACACGTTAACAAAATTTATGATTTTAAAAATGGCAGTGTGAAGCCAGAATGTCTGCAGGAAGGTGGAGGAAAGACCACTACCACTATCAATCTTGGAGTAGTGTTCCGATTACTTAGCCAATTATGTTGTAACATCGGAATGATTAAAACGCATTGCCATGAAAAGAAAATGGTTTTATTATAATGATATAGATTTTATGTGTGAAAATAATTCTATATTTTTTATTAACTCCATCGTAACTCCATATATCTAATGTATAATTACAGGAAATATTAAAAAGAAATTGTGGGGAGTGATTTTATGTATCGAATATTGGTTGTTGAAGATGAGGATGACATTCAGAAAATATTAGAAAACTATTTGATAGATCAAGGATATGCAGTTACACTGGCGTATGATGGTGTGGATGGGATTGCAAAATTTCACAATGGCGAGTTTGATCTTGTGCTGTTGGATGTTATGATGCCAAAGATAGACGGTTTTGGAGTATGTGAATTAATCCGTAGAGAATCGAATGTACCAATTATCATGCTTACGGCATTAGATGAAGAAGCGTATCAGATCAAAGGCTTTGATATGAATGCAGATGATTATGTCACCAAGCCGTTTTCTATACCCATTTTATTGAGAAAAATTGCAGCAATCTTGAGAAGGACACAAAGAGAAGATGAATTGCAGGTGATTTCTTATAAAACGTTAAGCGTGGATGTGAAGGGGCATCATGTTTATATTTGTAAAGCAGAAAAGGGAGAACAGATAGAGGTTGAATTAACACAGAAAGAATTTGAAATGCTATATGTTCTGCTGATTAACAAAGGAATCGTTTTGACACGCCAGAAACTTCTAAATATGGTATGGGGAGAAGATTATTATGGGGAAGAGCGAATTGTGGATACACATATTAAGAATATCCGCAAAAAGCTGGGAGTAAATCTGATTAGTACAATAAGAGGGGTGGGATACCGGATTGATAAAGAGAATTAAAAACAGTCTGACCATAAAAATTTGCACACTGATTGCTGTCTTACTGGCAGTATCCAGTGGAATTACATATGCGGTAATTGTAGGATTCCTTCCAACCTATTATAGTAAACAGCTACAGAAGGATATTGATTCGGTTTCACAGGAAATGATTGAAACCATTCATTCTTATGAAACGATTAATGAAGCTTCTTATGCCATTGAATTGTTTGAAGCAGGTTCGAAAGTTTCAGTCGTGATTTTGGATGAACAGGGAAATAGGATATGGCCGGCTGAGAGTACAGCCGTGACAGAAGATGTATTGGATAATGGTGTGGTAGAGCAGGGTTATATGGGTGATATGATATTGACACACGAAAATAGCGCAGAGCAAACCACTATCGTACAGGAAGAAAATGCGGCCTATGAAGAGGGAGTAATCGGCCAGGCGGACGTCGTAACAGAGGATGTCGTCCAACAGGCTGATGGAATTGCAGAAGTCGGAGATAATTCAGCAGTGAAACGGTACAGCGTTAAAGTGGGTGGAGAAACATATACAATGATTGTTTCTGGGGGAATGCAGCCAGTCAATCAGGCTCTTGAAATATTATATCAGATACTGCCGTATATCCTTGGAATCGCTATTATAGTTTCCATATTGTTTGCACTGGGGGCATCCCTTTATTTGACATTTCCGATCGTTAGGTTAAGTCAACTGGCTCAAAATATGGCTGCGCTTGATTTTGACAGTTCCTATCAGGGGAAAAGAACAGATGAAGTAGGAGTATTAGGGGAAAGCTTGAATGAGCTTTCCAAAAACCTCTCACGAGCATTGGAAGAACTGAAGAGTGCAAATGAAAAGCTTAAGTCAGATATCGAAATGGAACGCAAGATAGAGAAAAAGAGAATTGCATTTTTTTCAGCAGTGTCCCATGAACTGAAAACACCGATTACAATATTGAAAGGGCACTTGTCCGGAATGCTGCAGGGAGTAGGGGAATACAGGGACAGAAATTACTATTTGCAGCGGTCACTGGAAACCACAGAAAAAATGGAAGACATGGTAAAGGAACTTCTGACTGTTTCACGGATCGAGAATAACAAATTTATTACACAAAAGACCGATATAGCAGAACAGCTCCGCTTGCAGATTGCTGATATGGCTGAACTGATAGAAAATAAAAAACTGGAACTGCAAGTGGAGATCCCAGAACATTTGTATGCAGATGTGAATCCGGTGATGATGGACAAAGTTTTTTCTAACCTTCTGCTTAATGCCATCCGTTATACGCCGGAAGAAAAAGGAAATCATATCAGAGTTTTGCTGAAACCGGGAACAGATACCGAGACGGTATATTGCCAGATTGAAAATACCGGGGTGTTTATTCCGGAAGAAGCATTAGTCCATTTGTTTGAAGCATTTTATCGTGTGGAACAGTCCCGTAACCGCCAGACCGGTGGAAGCGGATTGGGTCTTTATATTGTAAAAATGATCTTGGACCAGCATGGAGCAAGCTATCGTATGGGTAATACATGTGATGGGGTTTGTTTTTCCTTTTCTCTATAAATCACACACGAATCACATATAAACTCCAATTACATTACAAAATTCAATGGTATGGTATGGACATAATAAAAAATGTAAAGGAGTTGGATGTACAATGAAAAGAAAAATTGCAGCTTTATTAATGGGAACTACCTTATCTGTGGCAGTATGCGGCTACAGTGTGCAGGCAATGACTTACGGATATGATATGGGAGGAAAGGTATTTATCTCCGAAGATTCTTCATCTTCCAATCTGACAGAGGAAGAAAAGGAAAAATTATCCGACTGGCATAAGGAAGAAATGCGTAATGAACTTGCTTATCTTGAATGCTACGGTGTTACTTATGATGCAGACAGTGATACACTGTATTATCAGGGGAAAACCGTAAGATGGCTGATTGACCGACAGCTTGAGGATACTTATAAGTCGATCCAGATGCCGGAAGGTGAAATTGATGTCTATACGGTAAGGGAAGACGATTACAGATTAACGGGCGTTCGGATTGCTACACAGGAAGAATATGACCAGCGGACAAAGGAAATGGAAGCGTTGGAAGCAGCGGCTGGAAAAGAATCATCTTATGTACAAGAAGCTGTGGATACAGAAACGGGAAGTAGTATTCATATGTTTGCTTACGATGAGGAAACAGTAACGGAAGCCAATGATGGGTCAGCGACGGAAACAGCAGTAGTGACAGAAGATGTGGTGTCAAATTATGCGGAACAGAAGGATACAGTTGAAAATGCAGTGGAAACAGCAGAGGGTACCTGTGTAGTAGGAGATAATCTTAATTCAGAAATAAAGATTCAGGAATATAAGCAGAATGGCATAGACCTCGATTCTGCGACAGGTAGCTGGATGTGGCATGGAAAAGAAGTTCATTTACTAATGGACGAGGATGGAAGTTTTTACCAGAATGGAAGCAAGGAGGCAAAAGATAATAAGATATATCTGATAGTGAAACGGGAAGATGATGGCAGGATTAAAACTGTGAGACAGATTACAATGGAAGAAGTTATGGCACGTATAGCGCATTTGAATTAGAAATTAGATATAAACGTTTGCAAGGTGAAGCATATTGGGAAAATGTTGATTTTGACATTTGAGGATCATGAAGAGAACATGATTGACTGGATTGTGTCATGTTTAGGCATAGGTGTAAAGTCTTTTCAGATTCAGAATACTAAAACGGAAAAATTAAAATTTCGAGATCTAAGAATAGATTTTAGTTGTCGTAAGGTTATAAAAAATAATAGACAAGAATGCACCACAGCTGCGGCTGTGGTGCGAGTTTTAGGCGGAAAATTTCTGGAAGTTCATACATAATTTTCAAAAATTCTAGAATAAGAATTTACACCGACTCATAATTATGATACAATTATAGCACAAGAAAGAGAGGTGTTCATTATGCCAACAATTATGCCGATTAGAGATTTAAGAAAAACCAGTGAAATATCGGAACTGGCACATAAAAAGCAGGAACCAATATTTATTACGAAAAATGGATATAGTGACTTAGTTGTAATGAGTTCAGAGCTGTATGAACGTTTTGCCCAGACAAACAAGATTGATCAGGCAATTTATGAAGCAGAACAGGAAGTAACAGAAGGAGCAGAGCCGATTTCATTAGAAAGTGCAATGGAACAGCTCAACAAGAAATATTATGGATAAATATGAGATAATGCTGTATCCAAGAGCGTACCGGGATATTCATGATATTTATGCTTATATTGCACTTGAAAAATTGTCACCTGAAACTGCAAAAGAACAGACGGATCGGATTTGGCAGGCAATAAAAAAGCTGGAACTGTTTCCAAAATCGCACCAGGACCGTCTGGTGGGCCGCTATGCCGGAAAAGAATATAAACAGCTGATCATTGACAATTATATTGCTATTTTTAAAGTTGATGAAAACAAGAAAAAAGTATTTGTATTGACAGTGCAATATCAGGGAAGGCAGATGTAAACGAAAGGGTTGAACTGCTGTACAAAATAACATTTAAGAATGATAGTCAGATATAAAAAGGACACAGACAGTCAAGTTTCGATTGCCTGTGTCTTGTTTTGTAAAAATAAAAAATTTTTGAAAGCAAATTCCCATATTTTAAGTCTAATAGTTATAAAAACAAAAAGGGGGAATAAAATGGAGGCTTTGGTAACAGCTGCTAAAAATGGAGATAAAGAAGCGTTCGTTCAGCTGATCTGGATAAATAAGCAGAGCATGTATAAAGCTGCCTGGGTTTATCTTCGGAACGAACAGGACATTGCAGATGCACTGCAAAATACGATCCTGTCCTGTTATGAAAAGATACAGGGATTAAGGGAAGTGAAATATTTTAAAACCTGGCTGATGCGGATTCTGATAAATGAATGCAAAGACATTCTCCGTCAAAAGAACCATGACACGGAACTGGATAATTTCTCAGAAGGTGTACAGTGTGAAGATCTGGATCTCTGCGAATGGAAACAATTGCTTTTATGTCTGGATGAAGAAAGCCGGAAAATCGTGGAACTCTATTATTTTGATGAATTTTCCGTAAAGGAAATTGGTAATCTTCTTGAAATGAACAGCAACACCGTATCAACCAAACTTTCCCGGGCAAGAGCAAAATTAAAAAAGGTGATCAGGAGGTGAAGACTATGGATGAAAAAGAAATCAGAAAAATTTTAAAAGAAGAAACTGTGATACCGGACAATATTGATAAAGCTATGGAAGATGTTCTGAAGGGAATTTTGGATTCTCCAGATGAGAGAATGAGCAGCACGAAGAATCTAATTGTAAAATCAGATAAAGGAAGATCAAAAAATTTAGGGAATAAGAAAAAAATAATCCGGATTCTTCTTCCTGTGGCTGCTGTATTAGGCGTCAGCACCGGCGTACTTGCAACAAAACTTGGATGGCTTCACAAAGAACTGGAGCAGCAGGGGGTTACAGAACAGGAAGCTGTTCAAATGGTTGTCACAGAACCTGATTCAACTGCAGAAAATGTGGAAGATGTGACTTCTTATCATATAACGCCAAAGGAGAGGGATTGGAACCAGTCTATGCTGTCTGTTACAGAAGCGTATTTTGATGGCAGCGGTTTCAGCTTTCTTGGAGATCCTTCCGGGGCGGTGGAGAATTATACGCTCAGCTGCCGTGACCATGCGACAGTGAATGGAGAAGATGCACTTGCAACTTTGAATAAGATAGACGGGGAAGATCTCTATTATGGACATATTACCCTGTATGATGATGCTTTGACAGAGAAAATATTAAATGAAGATTCCCAGGTAGAGGTTTCCATGACCATTCAGGCATATCCGGATTATAACGGCAGGATCTATTACACCTGGAAAGATGATGAAGCTTTCAGAAAGATTTTTAAAACTGGTTCTTTTACAGATTCAGAAGGAATGCTGGCTTATGCACTGCCTGCGGAGGATGCTTACAGAGGATATACGCCGCAGACCCTTACAGTAACCCTTCCGTTAAATGATGAAGTACGGGATATTATAGAAAAATACAGAAAAGAAGGAAAGATGCAGGCGGAAGATACTGGTGTAGAACCCATTTCGGATTCTACGGAAGAGAGTACACAGGAAACAACAGACTCAGAAAATCCTTCAGATGCTACGGGAGCGAATGAGAAATATGATCCGGAAACAGCAGTATGTAAGAAAATCAATCAGCAACATGACGGAGGGATATGATTATTACGATACAGAGATTCTGTTGAATGGGATCCCGGTGGGCGGGCTTTCTCAGCATGGTTATCTGGAAACTGCAGGCTTTGGCCCTGCGCCTGAAGACTGTTATTTCAACATACCGATTCCGCTTCAGTTGAAAGTGGAAGAAACAGTTACTATGCTTCCAATGGAAGAAATTATGAAGTCAGTGGAACAATATGTAAAAGAAGGCCAAATTGGTCTCTTCACGGAACAGGACACTGCGGAGGAAACAGAATCCACCACGATTCCAGTTACAAAAATATGTTTGGAATACTATATTGATGAAACCGCAGACGGAATCACATACAGACCTGTCTGGAGCTTTCGCTGCCCTTACCAGTGGAAAGATTCCCCGGACGAACAGGAACTGTTTTACATAGACGGGGAAACGGGGGCACTGATTCGTGATGCGTTTGGCTGGTAGGTATGAAAAAAAGAGCCGGATCCATTCCGAATTAGAATAAGTTCAGAACCCCCAGTTTATTCAGTAAGTTGCGTCAAATTTGCGTAAGCTTTATGGGCAGAACCGCGCAAATCCATATAAATAAAGCCTGTTCACAAATACTTCGCAAAGCAGATGGGTAAATAATCCATTAACTTAAGTTTTCTTTCTATTATTTTAATAAGTCTGAATTTAAGTATTTAAAGGCCCTGAAAGCCTTATAAACACTACGTTTCACAGTGATTATAAGGTTTTCGGGGCTTTTTTTGTATTTTTCTAAAAATCTGCCTGTTGAGGACAAATATATTGCATTTTCATCCATATTCTCTTACAATTACAAGTAGAATAAATAACGAAAACGGAATTGGAAAATGGATTTAAAATGCAGAACACTTTTGAAAAAAACTGCCTGGCCCGGAGAGGGAATGCAGCTGCTGAAAAATATGGGGTTTAAAACAGCTGCCATGGCATTGCGTGATGACTCTGTGGGAATTGACAACCAGACACTTCAAGCAGAAGAGAAGCTGGCTATTGTTCTCGGAACAGAGGGAGACGGGCTTTCCTCACAGACGATTGCAGATTGCGATTATACAGTGAAAATTCCCATGTCTCACGGTGTGGATTCCTTAAATGTGGCTGCCGCAAGTGCAGTGGCATTCTGGGAACTTGGGTATATTAACAGACGGAAATAATTGTGTATATAGAAATCGCTTTCAGGATAGAGTTAAAACAGAGATGCAGGATAGAGTTAAAGCGGGGACGCAAGACAAATGAAAGATAATAACTATAAGCAAAAAGGAGGCTGCAGGTTATGAGTGATCAGATATTTCGGAAAAAAAGTCTGGACCGGATTTCCTCCCCGGAGCAGCTGAACGATTATATCCGGGTGGCAAACCCGGGCATATGGATGATTCTGGCGGCTGTCATCATACTGCTGGCCGGGGTGTGCGTGTGGGGGATATTCGGTCATCTTGATACAAAAACAGAGACTGTGGGAACTGCAAAAGCAGGAAAAATCACATGTTATATAAAAGAAACAGATATCCGGAATGTCAAAAAAGGAACTCCAGTGTATATAGATGGGAAAGAATATGAAATTGCGGAGATATCCGAAATCCCTGTGAAGCTAAAAGAGGAACAGTTGGAAAGTGCTGCTTTTGCAGTGGATGAAAGCGTATACACAGCAACCATCCATACAGGGCTGGCAGACGGAATCTACAAGGTAGAGCTTGTTACGAACCGGGTGTCACCTATGTCATTTGTAATAAATTGAGGTGACCATAATGAGTGCTGAGAAAAAAGTAAAACAGCCGATTACAAAAGGGGTGGCGAAGGTTCCTGTAGTCATGCAGATGGAGGCTCTGGAATGCGGTGCAGCAAGTCTTGCCATGATACTTGCCTACTATGGGAAGTGGATTCCATTGGAGCAGGTTCGCTTCGATTGCGGCGTATCCCGTGACGGTTCCAGTGCAAAAAACGTACTGAAAGCTGCAAGAAGCTATGGGCTTACAGCCAAAGGATACCGCTATGAACCGGAAGATCTGAAGAAAACAGGTCGTTTTCCCTGTATCATCCACTGGAATTTTAATCATTTCGTGGTACTGGATGGCTTTCGAGGAAATAAAGCTGTTATAAATGATCCTGCCAAAGGAACCTATGCGGTTTCAATGGAGGCTTTTGATGAAGCTTTTACCGGAATCAGTCTGCAGTTTGAGCCTTCTGAGAATTTTGAGCCAGGAGGAAAGCCAGCCTCTGTACTTCGTTATGCGAAAAGACGCTTAAAAGGCACAGGCACAGCGATTGCATTTGTTGTCCTTACTACATTGATCTCTTCCTTGATCGGCATTATAAATCCTGCTTTTTCCCGTATTTTTATGGATCGGCTGCTGACCGGAGAGAATCCGGACTGGGTATTTCCTTTTCTCATAGGAATGATTCTCATGGGAGTGGTACAGTTGACTGTTATGTGGATTCAGCAGGTATATTCCCTGAAGATCAATGGAAAGCTGGATATGGTTGGAAATGCCACCTTTATGTGGAAAATACTGAGAATGCCTGTAGAATTTTTTTCACAGCGCATGGCAGGGGATATTCAGGTACGCAAGAATACCAATGCTTCTGTTGCAGAAGGGCTAGTGAATACGTTTGCGCCGCTGGTTTTGAATTCGCTGATGATGATTTTTTATCTGGTGGTTATGATAAGGTACAGTCCTGTTCTTACGCTGATGGGTGTAACCTCTGTATTTCTGAATCTGCTTCTTTCTAACATAATATCGAAAAAAAGGGTAAACATTGCCCGTGTCCAGCTGAAAAATGCAGGCAAACTTGCAGGTGCAGCCGTGGCTGGTATTGAGATGATCGAAACCATTAAGGCTACCGGCGCAGAAAATGGCTTTTTTGAAAAATGGGCAGGTTATCAGGCCGGAGCCAATACAGGAGCAGTAAAATTCCGGAAACTGAACAGTGTGCTGGGACTTCTTCCCGGGCTTATCAGTACTCTGTGCAACACAGCAGTTCTGATGACAGGAGTGTTTTTTGCAATGCAGGGAAGGTTTACTGTGGGTATGATCCTGGCATTTCAAGGCTTTCTGAATTCGTTTATGGCTCCGGCAGCCAGTCTCATCGCAGCAGGTCAGACTTTACAGGAAATGCGTACGGATATGGAGCGTGTCGAGGATATTATGAATTATCCGGAAGACGTTATATGGGGAAAAGCAGATGGGAAAGAGCCTGAAGCCTGTTTGAAAAATCATTCGGAAAGCCTGTTGCAAACAGAATCCAGTCCGGAAGAGGAGTACAGAAAATTATCCGGTCACATTGAACTGAAAAATGTCACATTCGGCTACTCCAGGCTTGCCCAGCCGCTGATAAGGGATTTCAATTTGTCCCTGAAGCCGGGCAGCAGAGTCGCTTTTGTTGGACCTTCCGGCTGCGGCAAATCCACTTTGTCCAAACTGATATCAGGTCTGTATGCCCCATGGAGCGGCGAAATCCTTTTTGACGGTAAAAAGATATCAGAGATAGACCGGAATGTGTTTACCGGTTCCCTGGCTGTGGTAGATCAGGACATTATCCTGTTTGAGGACACCATAGCGAACAATATTAAAATGTGGGACAATTCCATCGAAGATTTTGAAATGATCCTGGCTGCACGGGATGCACAACTTCACGATGATATTATGATGCGTGAGGGAGGTTATCAGTACAGGCTGACAGAAGGTGGAAAGGATTTTTCAGGCGGACAGCGCCAGAGAATGGAAATTGCCAGAGTTCTGGCACAGGATCCTACCATTGTTATTCTGGATGAAGCCACCAGTGCACTTGACGCAAAAACAGAATACAATGTGGTGAAATCTATAAAGGACAGAGGTGTTGCCTGTATTGTGGTCGCACACAGACTTTCTACCATCCGGGACTGCGATGAGATCATTGTGCTGGATGAAGGCAGAGTCGTGGAGCGTGGAACACATGAAGAACTTATGAGAGCCGGCGGAATGTACACTATGCTGGTATCAAATGAATAGGAGGCGGAAGCATTGGGCTGGTTTGACGAACAGATAAAACTTAGAAAGCAGAGCGATGACGATGCTTTCGCAGATTCTTTTGTGAAAATGGCAGGTGCCGTTATGGGGGAGAAGGTGCTTGCCTCGCTGAATGACGACCGTATTGTTGCCAAGAATGAAATCGATGAGATCCTGAAATTTTACCATGTAAAAAGCAGGGAGGTTCCGGATTCCATTGAGGATATGAATGAACAGCTGGAATACCTTATGCGCCCCTATGGAATCATGCGCCGCACGGTTTATCTGGAAAAAGGCTGGTATAAGGATGCAATTGGTGCCATGCTGGGCGTTATGAAAGAAACCGGAAAGATCGTAGCTCTTCTTCCCGGAAAAGTGTCTGGTTACAGCTATTATGACATTGAAGCTGGAAAAAGAAGAAAGATAACCCATGGAAATGAAGATTTGTTTGAAAAAGAGGCCCTTGCATTTTATAAACCTTTTCCCATGAAAAAGATGGGAATCCTTTCTCTGGCGAAATACATAATGGAGACACTTTCCGGGGCTGATTACGGGATGATGGTTCTTGCCGCACTTGCAGTGACTTTTGTGGGGATGCTGACACCGAAGATCAACCAGCTTATTTTTTCGGAGGTTCTGCCTTCTGGAAGCATGCAGCTGTTTTTTGCAATTTCGGTTTTTATGGTGTGCACTGCAATAAGCAGCTTGCTTTTTGAGGCAGTAAGTGCGATGGTAACTGCCAGGGTGGAAACGAAGCTGAGCTTGTCTGTAGAGGCTGCAACCATGATGAGGGTAATGTCCCTTCCGGCAGGTTTTTTCAGAAAGTACAGCGCAGGTGAGTTGTCCAGCCGTGCCAGCCAGATCAACTCACTTTGCAATATGCTGGTATCTACCGTATTTACAACAGGGATTACTTCCGTTTTTTCCCTTATCTATATCTCACAGATTTTTGCGTTTGCTCCGGCACTTGTGGCACCGGCGCTGACTATTGTAGCGGTGACGGTTGCGTTTTCTGTTATTTCTTCCCTGGTACAGATGGGAATTTCCAGAAGACAGATGGAGCTTGCAGGAAAAGAAAATGGAATGACATACGCTATGATCACTGGTGTCCAGAAAATAAAGCTTTCAGGGGCTGAGAAAAGGGCTTTTGCAAGATGGGGAGATTTATATGCCAAAGAAGCAAAACTTAAATATAATCCTCCTGTATTTATTAAAATAAATGCTGTGATCAGTACAGGGATTTCTCTTGCGGGTACTATTGTGATGTATTACGCAGCAATCCGGTCTGGCGTTTCCGTAGCGGATTACTATGCTTTTAATACTGCATACGGCATGGTATCCGGAGCTTTTCTGTCATTGGCAGGAATTGCTCTTACAGTAGCAAGGATAAGGCCTACACTGGAAATGGTAAAGCCGCTTTTTGAGACAGTGCCCGAGGTTTCCAGCGGAAAACAGGTGATTACAGGGATTTCAGGTGGGATCGAGCTGAATCATATATCGTTCCGGTACAACGAAAACATGCCTCTTGTACTGGATGACCTGTCTTTGAAAATCCACCCGGGACAGTATGTGGCGATTGTAGGCCAGACTGGCTGCGGGAAGTCCACCCTTATGCGTCTGCTCCTTGGATTTGAGAAACCTATGAAGGGAGCCGTTTATTATGACGGAAAAAATCTTGATAAAATTGATCTGAAATCGCTCAGGCAGAAGATTGGCGTAGTCATGCAGAATGGTAAGCTTTTTCAGGGGGATATTTATTCCAATATTGTGATCTCGGCGCCATGGCTGACACAGAAGGATGCCTGGGAGGCAGCAGAACTGGCGGGTATTGCAGAGGATATCCGGAAAATGCCTATGGGAATGAATACAATGATTTCTGAAGGCTTCGGCGGAATTTCCGGAGGACAGAAGCAGAGACTGATGATCGCCCGGGCTATTGCACAAAAACCCAGGCTGCTTATGCTTGATGAAGCCACCAGTGCCCTTGACAATCTGACCCAGAAAAAAGTGTCAGAAGCCCTGGATGGTCTGAAGTGTACCAGAATTGTAATCGCCCATCGGCTTTCTACTATTAAACAGTGTGACAGAATTCTTGTGCTGGATAAAGGGAAAATCATTGAAGATGGAAAATATGAAGAACTGTTAGAGAAAAACGGCTTTTTTGCAGAACTGGTAAAACGGCAGCGTCTGGATGCGCTGTAATAAAAAGAGATAAGGGGATATTTTATGCGATATATACTTGATTCCCGGATTGCCTTACGCTCCTGGCAGCAGGTTCCCTATGCATATTACCGGAAGGGAAGTCCATATGCCAAAGGGCTGAAAAAAGAAGAATTTGAGCTTTTGCGTTCCTGTGACGGAAAAAGGGAGCAGGAGGCGGATGATTTATTGGAAACTATGGCAGCCAGAGGCTTTATTCATCCCTGCAGAGGGGAAGAGAATCTGACAGACTGGCAGAAATACAGACATTGCGAGAACCGGTATTTTCCAAAAGTAAACTGGATGATAACCGGGAAGTGTAACTATAATTGTCTTCACTGCTTTAATGCAGCTGACAATGCCCATCCATGAGCGAGTGGTTCCTGAAGGAAGCAGAAAAATTTCTGGATGAGGCGAGGGAATGTGGGGTAAATGCATTTACCATCACAGGCGGGGAGCCGATGCTTCACAGGAATTTTATGGACATCCTGACGGGAATTTATGAAAGAGGAATGTATGTAGAAGAGATCAATACCAACGGCTATTTTCTCAGGCAGGGAGTGTTGGACCAGATGAAGGAAAGAGGAATCCGTCCTTTAATGAAGATCTCTTTTGACGGAATCGGACATCATGACTGGCTTCGTGGACGAAAAGGAGCTGAGGAGGATGCAATCCGGGCCATCCGTTTGTGCAGGGCAAATGATTTTCCAGTAATGATCCAGACAAATGTGCACAGACACAATCTGGATACGCTTCTGGAAACAGCGAAGCTTATGGACAGCCTTGGGGTGTGGAAAATGCGCATCATCCGCACATCGGAGGCCCCAAGGTGGAAGGAAAATGCAGGTGATGCTGCTCTGGGACTGACGGAATATTATGACAGAATGCTGGAATTTGCCAGTGCATATATGAAAACGGGCTGCAGAATGGATGTGATCATCTGGCAGTTTTTGCGTCTGTATCCTGTATCTGGCAGTTATGGGATGATTCCTGTTTTGTACCGGGAAAAGGAATACAGGGATTCGCTTCCAGTATGCAAGGGGGTCAGAGGCATGGTGGCAGTTGCTGCTAATGGAAATATATTTCCCTGTCATCAGCTGTCTGGCACCTACGAACTGAATGGGGATATCCCTGGCAATGTGAAAAAGGAATCTCTGAAGCATCTGCTAAGTGCCAGCCAGTATCTGTGTGAGGTATGTACGACTGTGGACAAAATCCGGGAGCACGACAGAAAATGCAGAAATTGTAAGTATTTCAAATACTGTGCGGGAGGATGCCGGGCACTGGCAATTGTGCTGACCGGGGACAAACTGGGGGCAGATCCCTCCAAATGTGTGTTTTTCGGACAGGGATATTATGAGAAAACTGTCAGTGCATTGCAGGAATATGAGAATTATACGGAAATTGCTTATAATCCGGGTATTGATATTTAATGGAAATTTAGAGCACATTTTTTCAGGCATGATGCAGACCGCAGATACATATGGAGTGGACCTGCCGGGGAAAAGGTGGCTGTAAATCTTGACTATGGCAGAGAACAAAATGACAAAGGAAGTTTTAAAAGCTGCAAAGGGAACCGGATCTGTGGAAGAACTTCAGAAACTGGCGAAGGAAAACGGCATGGAGCTTGATGCTGCACAGGCAGAAGAAATGTATGCCAGATTACACCCGGTAACCCAGGAACTTTCAGATGATGAGCTGGACAATGTAACAGGCGGTGATTCCTGCGACGTAGGATACAGCTGCCCGAAATGCGGAAGTACGGAGGTTTCTTCCAGAGAGCCACTTTATGGCTGCACCTATGTAACCTGCGCCTGCTGCGGTGCAACCTACTGGGATCCTACTTCCACCAAAACACAGAATTAATTGATTTTGGATGGAGGGATATTTTTGATGGAAGACGAAATAACAAAAAGAGAGCTTTCAGATGATGAGTTGGACAATGTGTCCGGTGGAGGATGCGAGGAGAATGCGCGAAACTGCTGTCCACAATGTGGGAGTACAGAAGCGAAAACAATTTTCAGTAGAGAAGACGGTTCTCTGGTTGAATGCGCTGTTTGTGGTACGGGGTACTGGAAAATTTAAAGCGCATCCCCAAAGTCCCTGGCTCGTAGCCTTTTAGTGGAAAATCCCGCAGTCCGTATTGATGATAACGGATTGCGGGATTTTTTATAAAAAAGATACTTTAATATTGCTCTTTACAATAGGTATAATTATTTTAAATATGTTTAACATTGGCAATACACAGAATTTAACATAGACAGCTATAATATCTTTCAGAAAAGGAAAAAAGAATGATATTTTTGAGTTGCTGCGAAGTAAGCGAACAGTAACGCTTTTTGAGGCAAGGAGGCTTCTTTTATGAGAAAGATATTACAGAGAAATGAGAAAGTGGAGCTTAACAGTTTTATAGATGAATTTGTAAAGGCAAGACAGAAATACTTTACACCAGGTCAGGAATGGCTGGAAGCAGAGCTGGCGGAGGAAAAGATTAGCGTGTATATGGATAAAGCACAGCTGGAAAAAGATCTGGATGAGCTTGTAAAGACCAGTTTGATGTATGGCAAGGTACGGAATCTGGAAATGAAGATTCAGGTGAAAAAGACTGCAGATGGTGCTGGAATCTGTTTCTCGGATAATGGTGTTGGAAACTGGAGAAATAAGAGCATCTGTGTAACAGGAAAGCCTGGCAGAGGCCTGGAAACAAAGAAAATCTGGGGCGTGCAGGTTGCCTGAGTGTCAGTATATTAATGGTTTGAAAAAGGTTCTTTGCAAGACAAGTCAATATGGCAGTTACTTAATATTCGATGTATTAGAGCGTGTTTGAAAAATCATTCCCGCAATCTGCACGCCCCACTTTGCGGTATATTTTGCCCGAATTCGGTTGCCGTAGCCCGCTACGGCGCCCTCATCCGGACAAAATCTCCCACAAATTGTGACGCACATCTTGCAGAAAGCCTTTTTCAAACACGCTCTAGAGCCTTTTTCAACACGCTCTAAAATGTCAGATCGCAGAAGATTATGGAAATACAGGATTTCTGCGGTCTGTTTTTATAGTATGTAGCATAAAAAAACGGCAGCCCGGAAATTCCCGGGCTGCCGTAAATTTTTCAAATATGCTTTAGAGCCTGTTTGAAAGATCAGATGTTCAGAAGATCGCTGAATACCTTAAGAGCACCGTCTGTATTGTGTGCAAGTACACGTTTCGCAAGAACTTTACCAAGCTGAACGCCTTCCTGGTCGAAGCTGTTCAGATTCCATACGAAGCCCTGGAACATGATCTTGTTCTCAAAGTGAGCAAGCAATGCACCAAGGGAAGCAGGGGTAAGCTGCTGACCGATGATAATGCTGGACGGACGTTTACCCTTGAAGTTCTTGTTCAGGTTCTCATCCTCTTTACCGCAGGCAAATGCAACAATCTGAGCTGCCACGTTAGCGCAGAGCTTCTGCTGGCTGGTGCTGTTCTCAATGTCAACATCTACGCCAAGCTGGCTGTTCTTAAAGCCGATGAACTGAAGCGGGACAATGTCAGAGCCCTGATGCAATAACTGATAGAAGGAATGCTGACCGTTGGTTCCTGGCTCTCCGAAGATAACCGGACCTGTTACGTAGTTAACCGGCTCGCCGAAACGGTTTACGGTTTTACCATTGGACTCCATGTCACACTGCTGAAGGTGTGCCGGGAAGCGGCTTAATGCCTGTGAATATGGAAGAATAGCTGTGGAAGGATATCCCTGCACATTTCTCTCATAGATACCGATAAGGGCATCCAGCATATCTGGGTTCTTCATAAGGTCACGGTTTGTTGCAAGCTGATCCTCAGCTGCAGCACCTTCAAGGAGCTGAGCAAATACTTCCGGTCCGAATGCCAGGGAAAGGATTGCTCCGCCTACGCCGGAAACAGAAGAGTAACGGCCTCCGATGTAGTCATCCATGAAGATGGCGGTAAGATAATCTTCACTCTTTGCAAGAGGGGAAGTCTCACTTGTAACGGCAAGCATGTGTTTGGAAGGATTCAGACCTGCTTTTGTCAGGGCATCCTTTACAAATGCTTCGTTGGTCAGTGTCTCAAGGGTTGTACCGGATTTGGATACAACGATGAATAAGGAGTGTGCAAGGTCTACAGAAGCAAGTACTGCAGCTGCATCATCCGGGTCAACGTTGCTGATGAACTTCGCTTCCATCTTGAATGTGTTATTGGCCTTCGCCCAGTTCTCCAGTGCAATGTAAAGAGCACGGGGACCAAGGTCACTTCCGCCGATACCAATCTGAACGACTGTGGTGAATTTCTCACCAGCTTCGTTGGTGATCTCACCAGCATGAACCTTATTTGCAAAATCAGCAGCTTTTTTCTGCTGGGCAACGTAGAATTCACGTTTGTCTACACCATCTACAACAACCGGGTTACCAAGCTGCTTACGTGCAAGGTGATGAAGAACCATACGGTTCTCTCCGGTGTTGATCACTGCACCATTATATAATTCCTGAAATTTGTCGATCAGCTGTGCCTCGTCAGCCAGTTTCGCAAGTGCGGATAAAACGGTTTCGTCTACTTCTTTGGCTGCATAGTTGTAAGAAAGACCAGCTGCCATTGGTGTACTATAATCAGCTACACGCTTGCCACCTTCTTCACCAGACAGAGCTGCCGCAATGTCTACGTGATTCTTAAGCTCTTTCAGTTTGCCAAAAGAATCAAGTGTGTCAAGATTTTTCCATGTTGCCATAATATAATTCCTCCTTTAAATGGTTGAGACTATAGTTGCTGTTCAAAGCTTGTTCAGCAACGGATTATGCTCTCAAAGGAGTCTCACTGTGAGACCCGTATCGAAATCATTATACTGAAAAATTTATAGAATTTCAATGCAAGGATGAAGATTCGTGAAAAATTAACATTAATATAAGAAAGAATGGGGCTGATATGAAAAAAAGAACATAAAAGCTGGAGAAAAAGAGGGGATAGAAGTAAAAAAACAGCCGACAGAAGCTGAAAAATGTTTCTGTCGGCTGTTTGAACGGACCTTTGCAATAGGTTTCTGCATTGGTCAAGTTGAATGTGAGGGATGGATTACTCCTGTGTAATTCCGGTTACTTCATAGCCAGCGTCTTTGATTACCTGGCGGATTTTGTCCTCGTCCACTTTCTCTGGTGCTGAGAAAATAGTAGTTCCGGCATCATGGGAGGATACAACATCCTGTACCCCAAATGCTTCCTGGATTGCTTTGTTTACGTGTGCTTCGCAATGTCCGCACATCATTCCTGTTACATTAACTGTCACTTTTACCATGGTATTATTCTCCTTTTTGTTAGTATTGTTATTAATATCGCTGCATTCGTTCAAAAGCTTGCAGCTGTTATTAATCGTTTGTTCTGCATCTGAAGTTTTATCTGCATTGAATGATTTTGAGAAAACAGCAGATGATGCTTCAGAGAAATCAGCAATATTTCCAGAATTGGATTCTATGGAAACCGGATTCTTGACTTTTTTATCTTTAACTGCGTCATGAATTTTAAACAGGTTTAGCCTCAACGCGTTGGTAACTACACAGAAGCTGGAAAGGCTCATGGCAGCAGCGCCGAACATCGGGTTCAAGGTCCATCCGAAAATTGGAATCCATACGCCGGCAGCCAGCGGAATACCAATTACATTGTAGAAGAACGCCCAGAAGAGATTCTCGTGGATGTTGCGAAGAGTAGCGCGGCTCATACGGATAGCAGCTGGCACGTCGGAAAGCTGGCTTTTCATAAGGACAATATCTGCTGCGTCGATGGCTATATCCGTTCCGGCACCGATGGCAATACCAATATCTGCTCTGGTAAGGGCTGGTGCGTCGTTGATTCCGTCGCCAACCATGGCAACCTTGCCTTTTTCCTTCAGGGAGCGGATGACGCTCTCTTTTCCATCTGGAAGGACGCCTGCAATAACCTGGTCAACACCTGCCTGTGCGCCAATAGCTCTGGCAGTGCGCTCGTTGTCGCCGGTAAGCATAACTACCTGGATACCCATATTCTGAAGCTCTTTGACTGCCTGTGCACTGTCCGGTTTGATTACATCAGCAACTGCAATGATTCCAAGAAGTTTTCCATCTTTTGCGAAAAGAAGAGGAGTTTTTCCTGCTTCGGCAAGCTTCTCGGCCTGGTTCATAAGAGACGGAGAGACAGCTGCCAGAGTGTTGATGTATTTCATGCTTCCGCCGATAAGCGTGGAAGCGCCAAGCTTCGCAGAGAGTCCATTGCCGGGAAGAGCCTGGAATTCTGTGACTTCCTGGGCTGTAAGACCAAGGCTTGCAGCTTTTTCCAGAATGGCTTTCGCAAGAGGGTGCTCGCTCTTTTTTTCAAGGGCGTAGGCAAGGGTGAGAAGATCGTTCTCAGATACGTCGTCTGCAGGGAGAATGTCAGTAACCTCCGGCTGACCGTTTGTGATGGTTCCGGTTTTGTCAAGGGCTACGATCTGAACCTTTCCGGCTTCCTCAAGGGAGACGGCTGTTTTGAAAAGGATACCGTTTTTGGCACCCATTCCGTTTCCAACCATAATGGCAACCGGAGTGGCAAGACCAAGGGCGCATGGGCAGCTGATGACCAGAACGGAAATTCCTCTTGCCAGGGCGTAGCCAGCCTCATGACCGGTAAGCAGCCAGACAATAGTAGTTATAATTGCAATAGTGATAACAGCAGGTACGAAAACACCGGAAACACGGTCTGCGATTTTGGCAATAGGAGCTTTGGTGGCTGCAGCATCACTGACCATTTTGATGATCTGGGAGAGTGTGGTGTCTTCGCCAACGCGGGTAGCTTCACATTTGATAAAGCCAGACTGGTTGACTGTGGCTGCGGAGACAAGATCTCCGGCAGCTTTGTCGACAGGGATACTCTCACCTGTAAGGGCAGATTCGTTGACTGCACTGGAGCCTTCGATAATCACACCATCCACCGGGATGTTCTCACCAGGACGGACAACAAAGGTGTCACCTTTTACAACCTGGTCAATGGGAACGGTGGCTTCCTGGCCGTTTCGGATGACAACGGCAGTCTTGGGAGCAAGCTTCATAAGACCTTTTAAGGCATCCGTGGTCTTGCCCTTGGAACGGGCTTCCAGCATTTTTCCAACGGTGATCAGGGTCAGGATCATAGCGGCAGATTCGAAATAGAATTCCATCATGTAGTGCGTGACAAGTTCGGAATTGCCGTCAACCTGGGCTCTGGTCATGGCGAACAGGGCATAGACACTCCATACAAAGGAGGCCATGGAGCCGAGAGCTACCAGGGTATCCATGTTCGGAGAGCGGTGCCACAGACTCCTGAAGCCGCTGATGAAAAATTTCTGATTGATGACCATGACGATTCCTGCAAGAAGCAGCTGTACAAGTCCCATGGCGATATGGTTGCCATCAAACCAGGCTGGCAGCGGCCATCCCCACATCATGTGTCCCATGGAAAAGTACATCAGCACCAGAAGAAAACCTACTGAGGCAATAAGTCGTTTCCTGAGGAGTGGCGTTTCGTGATCTTCCAGGGCTTTCTCAGCATCAGAAACGGGTTCCTTCTGGCCGGAAGCACCCTTCAGGCTGCAGCCGTATCCGGCTTCTTCTACAGCTGAGACAATGGCAGAGGCTGAGGCAGTTCCTTCCACTCCCATGGAATTGGTAAGCAGGCTTACGGAGCAGGAAGTAACTCCCGGAACCTTGTTTACCGCTTTTTCCACATGGGCGCTGCAGGCTGCACAGCTCATGCCGGTGACGTTGTATTGTTCCATAATAAATTCCTCCTTCGAATACAGTGTTTCGATACCAACGGACTGCTCTGCGCATTCGTACCTCCGCAGGCAGGTACACATTCGGAATACGCTGGTATCTCACTTCATTAGCTTCTGCAAAGTTGCAACCAGCTCATCAATGGTTTCGTCTTTACCATCACGGATATCTCTTGCCACACAGGTTCGGATATGATTGGCGAGAAGTTCCTTATTAAATGCATTCACAGCGGCATTTACAGCTGCTGACTGAATAAGAATATCGTTGCAGTAAGCGTCATTCTCCAGCATTCCTATAATCCCCCTTATCTGGCCTTCAATACGTTTCAGACGGTTTACCAGCTTCCTGCGCTCTGCTTCGGAACGATCGGTGTGCTTGGTACAACAGCAGGAACAGACCTTCTTGGTAGGTTCCTGGCTGGAAAGAGTTGCAGGATCGGCTGCGGTGTGGCTGCAGCAGGATTCGGATTTATAATCAGCTGTCATAGGCGGACTCCTTTCCTTATATACCCCGCCAGGGTATGTATTTGATGAAACCAATATATACCCTGGCGGGGTATTTGTCAATAAGTAATTCACAGAAAACCTGAGAATTGCGGCGCGAAACCATGCGAAAGCATGATTTCTGTGCATCGCGAAGCGTGTTGCTATGAACGGAGTGAATAGTAATCTGTTTGAAAAATTATTCCCGCAATCTGCACGCCCCACTTTGCGGTATATTTCTTCCGAATTTGTTTGCGTAGCCAGCTACGGCGTCTTCATGCTACGGTGCCCTCATCCGGACGAAATCTCCCACAAATTGTGCCGCACATCTTGCGGAACGCATTTTCTAAATACACTATAGTTCATAGAAAATACATAAAAAGTTCATAAAAAATATATAATAATATGGTACATATTAAATATCCGAGTCGAATATGTATAATGGTTATAGCGCAAAGGTTGCATCATAAACATGATGCGCAAAAGAGAATCCGGTGAGAGTCCGGAACGATGCCGTCACTGTGTAAGGGAGCTGCTTCAGAGCCCACTGGGAAACCGGGAAGGGGGAGCAGTGTTGACCGAAGTCAGGAGAACTGCCTTTGCGTGGAATCTTAGGTCTGCGGTACACAGAACTTGTATTCTCATAACGATACATGAATATTTCCTGAATGTTTTTTGGAAGAAAAGTGTGTATATGAGAATGTGTGCAGTCGCAGAAAATGCGGCTGTTTTTATGCAATGGGAGATTGGTGATAGATTTCCCATAGGATTCTTTATACGTGATTCTATCCGGAAATACAAAAAAAAGAGGAAAAAGAAATGAAAAGAAAATCTTTATTAGCAATCCTTCTTGCAGCTTCTATGGCAGCAAGCATGACAGCAGCAACAGCAACTGTTGCATTTGCAGAGACAGAGGAAGCAGCAGAGGAGACAACAGACGATGCTGAGACAGCTGATGATGCTGAGGCAGCTGACGATGCTGAAGCAGCTGATGATGCTGAGACAACAGACGATGCAGAAGCAGCTGATGACACTGCAGATGCAGATAAGGAAGCGGCTGATAAAGTAGCAGCACTTATCGATGCTATTTATGTTCAGGAGAGAACAGATGATACAGATGAGCAGTGCAAGGAAGCTAAAGAAGCATGGGATGCCCTTACAGATGCTCAGAAAGAGCTTGTAGAGGGAGAAGAGGCCAGCCCAGAGTATTTCGGACGTGATACAGGTGATGCTTCCAAGGATGATCCTCGTAATCAGGACGAGATCGGTGAGAATGAGCTTCTTGTAGTAAGCTTTGGTACATCCTTTAACGACAGCCGTGCAGAGGATATTAAGGGAATCGAGGATGCTCTTGCAGAAGCATTCCCGGATTGGTCTGTAAGAAGAGCATTTACCGCTCAGATCATTATCAACCATGTACAGGCAAGAGATGATGAGAAGATTGATAACATGCAGCAGGCACTTGACCGTGCAGTAGCAAACGGTGTTAAGAATCTTGTAGTTCAGCCTACACATCTTATGCATGGTGCTGAGTACGATGAGATGGTAGAAGCTATTGATGCTTACAAAGATAAATTTGAATCTGTAGCAATCGCTGAACCAATGCTTGGTGAGGTTGGCGATGACGCTACCGTTATCAACGATGACAAAGCTGCTGTTGCTCAGGCAATCACAGATGAAGCTGTAAAAGAAGCTGGATATGACAGCATGGAAGCAGCTGCAGAAGATGGAACCGCATTTGTATTCATGGGACATGGTACTTCCCATACAGCAAACGTTACATATGACCAGATGCAGACCCAGATGGAGAAACTTGGATTCACAAACGCATTCATCGGTACTGTAGAAGGTGAGCCAGAGGATACAGCTTGTGATGAAGTTATCAATAAAGTAAAAGATGCCGGATTCAAGAAAGTAATTCTTCGTCCGCTTATGGTTGTTGCTGGTGACCATGCAAACAATGATATGGCTGGTGATGATGACGATTCCTGGAAGAGCATGTTCGAGGCCTCTGGAGATTTCGATGAGATTGACTGCCAGATCGAAGGTCTTGGAAGAATTGACGCTGTTGAGCAGCTTTATGTAGCTCATACTCAGGCAGCTATTGATTCCATCGCGAAATAATTATTCTGGTATAAATTGTTATTGCAACAGAACAAAAGCAGCTGCTCCTACACTGTGGGGCAGCTGTTTGAGTAATAAAACAAATACGGTACACACAAGTGCACCGTAAATAAAGAAAAAGCAAGGAGAGTTATTATGAAACGTTCATTAGTCATTTTATTAACAGCTGTAAGTATTTCCGCTATGACAGCAGGAACTGCATTCCCGGCATTTGCAGAAGCCACAGAGGCTGAGGCAGAGGAAACCACAGATGGTGCAGAGAATGCCGCAGACAGCGAACTTGAAGACGGTGTTTATGGTGTAGAGTTTGACACAGACAGCAGTATGTTCCATGTAAATGAGGCTTGCAACGGAAGAGCTACCCTCACTGTAAAGGATGGTAAAATGACCGTTCATATTACTCTCGTTTCCAAGAATATTGAGAATGTTTTCCTTGGAACAGCAGAGGATGCACAGAAAGACGGTGCCGAACTGATTCAGCCTACTATTGATAAGGTAACTTACAGCGATGGCATGACAGAGGAGGTTTATGGATTCAATGTTCCGGTAGAGAAGCTGGATGAGGAATTTGACCTGGCAATCATTGGTAAAAAGGGAAAATGGTATGACCATAAGGTAAGCGTTACGGATGTGCAGGAGCTGACTGAGGAAGAAAAAAATGCAGTTGAGATCGGTGAGGAAGAGAAAAGCGAAGATGCTGATACAACTACAGATGCAGCTGCCGAGGAAGAGAATAAGGATTGATCAATAATCTGAAAGGGACATCACATGAGCGAAAACGGTTCATGCGATGTCCCTTTTTATATTTATTTTGTTTTGCCCTCACCGGCAAAATATTCTTTTGTCAGCTTCACAACTGTACCGGAAAGCAGGAACAAAGCAATCAGGTTGGGAATTGCCATAAGACCGTTAAATGTCTCGGCAATGCTCCACATCAGTCCAAGGTTGGCAGTTGCGCCAAGGATGGCAACCAGGGAATAAATAACCATAAAAGGTTTGATCACTTTTTCAGAGAACAGGAACTCGATGCAGCGGGCACCGTAAAGTCCCCATCCGACTGCTGTGGAAAAAGCGAAGCAGCACATGGCAACTGCTGTAAAAATGGATACCCAGCTTCCATATGTAGAAGTAAATCCAAGGATCGTAAGCTCTGCGCCAGCTGCTTTTCCATAATCAACAGCAACGCCGCTGCAAAGGATAACCAGTGCAGTCAGTGTACAGATCACGATGGTATCTGTAAAGACTTCGAAAATACCGAACATACCCTGTTTTACAGGCTTTTTGGTATCTGCACACGCATGGGCAATGGATCCGGTACCAAGACCAGCCTCGTTAGAGAAGATACCACGGGAAACACCCTTTTTTAAACTTGTGAACATACTTAAAACAATGCCGCCTGTTACAGCTCTGGGCTGAAATGCCCCTCTGATAATAGAAGCGAATACAGCTGGTACATTCTGAATGTTCAGAAGGATAACTCCCAGTCCGAGAAGAATGTAAAGCAGAGCCATAAATGGAACCAGCTTTTCGGTAACATGGCCAATTCGTTTGATTCCGCCAAGAAGGATCATGGCAATTAGAATGGCAATTATGATTCCGATGATCAGGTTGGAAGTAGAAACGGCGCTTTCGCTGATCACGTTATAATTCAGCAATGCAGAATTGATGGCAGTGGTGATAGTATTGACCTGTGTAGCGTTACCGGTACCAAATACAGTGAGCACGCCGAATGCTGCGAACAGATAAGCCAGCCAGTGCCATTTTTTGCTAAGACCGTTCTTGATGTAATACATGGGACCGCCTACCAGTTCACCGTTGGCATTGATCTCGCGGTAGTGTACCGCCAGAGTAACCTCAGCATATTTGGTACACATGCCAAACAGTGCAGAAACCCACATCCAGAATATGGCTCCGGGACCGCCAATTGCGATAGCACCTGCTACACCGGCAATATTGCCAGTACCGACCGTGGCTGCAAGTGCTGTACACACTGCCTGGAAAGGCGTGATAGCACCGTCAGATGCGTCACGTTTGCGGAAAATACGTCCAAGGGTTGTTTTGATTGCGTAGGGGAATTTGCGAATCTGAAGAAAATTGGTGCGGATACTAAGATAAAGACCAACTCCGAAAATACAGACCATTGCAGGAACGCCCCAGATAAAATTATTTACAGCGGTGTTGATTGTTTCGATTATTTGCAGCATAAAATACCTCTCTGGAAGTTTTTTTGGATGTATGTGAACGGAACTGCTTCCATGTCACACACATTATTAAACTGGTGCAGCCAGAGCCTGTTTGAAAAATCATTCTTGCAATCTGCACGCCCCATCTTGTGGGAAATATTGCAGAAAGCTTTTTTCAAACACGCTCTGGAGCTTCATTTATGTGAAGACATGACAACTACTGCACCATATTTAGCGGATAAAATTTGTCTTGATCTTATCTTCCGCCTGGGGAACTGCAATACCTGCCGCTTTCCCTGCTTCCAGGGATTTCAGAAGCCATGCCATATTGTTTCCAAGTGAGCGCATGATCTGAAGTCCTTCTTCATCCTGTGCAACTTCTGCAGGAGTATTTCCGTGAACCATGTTCCAGTAGTTAGCAGATACAACAGGCATTTCATGATAGCTGAAATATTTCTGAAGAACGTCTAAAGTAGCTGTGGTGCCGGCTCTTCTTGCAGAAGCAACTGCTGCAGCTGGTTTGTGGAGCATGTCTTTGCCTGCCATGGAGCAAAGCTTATCCATAAATTCAATGATCTGTCCGGATGGGGAAGCCCAGTATACCGGAGAACCAACTATAAGCGCATCTGCTTCTTTTAATTTCGCCGCGGCGGCTTTTACATTATCTGTATCCGGATTTCCAGCTTGGAAAATCTCAGTATCAATTCCATTATGATTCAGTGTTTTTGCCACTTCACTAAGTGCGGTGAACGTACAGCCTTCCTTGCGCGGGCTGCCATTTAAGAGTAAAACCTTCATGTTTTTCATCCTTTCTGAAGTAAGTTATATCAGACTGCGATAGCCGCAATCTGCATGCATCATCTCTCTAAAGCGGTAATGTATCTTCTTATTATACGATAGAAATAGTTGGATTTCAAGAGAATGGTTTTATTTTAAAAACACAATATGTTCACAATTTAAGATTATAATAAAAAATATTTGAACTATTCAGCAAATATTATTCCGCAAGGTATTTTATGTGAATCTGACTCACATAAAAATCGAAATCTTCGGCGCCCCACTTTGCGGTATATTTTGCCTGAATTGGTGAATGGTTATAAACATTTATTATGCGACAGAAAGGAAGTAGTAAGTGCTTCAGATCAAAGACATACACAAAGAATACAGAACAGGAAATTTGGTACAGCGTGCCCTGGACGGAGTGAGCCTTAGTCTTCGGGACAATGAATTTGTGGCAATTCTTGGTCCCAGCGGTTCGGGAAAAACCACTCTTCTGAATATTATTGGTGGTCTTGACCGGTACGATAGAGGCGATCTGATCATCAATGGGATTTCTACGAAAAAATATAAAGACAGGGACTGGGACTCTTATCGAAATCATACCATAGGATTTGTGTTTCAGAGTTATAATCTGATCCCACACCAGACAGTTCTTGCAAACGTGGAGCTTGCCCTTACCATTTCCGGTGTATCAAAAAGTGAGCGGAGACGCCGTGCAAAAGAAGCTCTGGAAAAAGTAGGCCTTGGTGCCCAGATCCACAAAAAGCCAAGTCAGATGTCAGGCGGTCAGATGCAGCGAGTGGCAATTGCCAGAGCACTTGTAAATGACCCGGAAATTCTTTTGGCGGATGAGCCAACAGGAGCCCTGGATTCAGATACCAGTGTACAGGTTATGGATCTTTTGCAAGGGGTCGCAAAGGAACGATTGGTAGTAATGGTCACCCATAATCCGGAGCTTGCCCAGCTTTATGCCACCAGAATCGTGACGGTAAAAGATGGGCGGATCCTTTCTGATACAGATCCGTTTGTGATAGACAGCGAGAGCATGGCACCTCCTGTTCACAAGAATATGGGAAAATCCTCCATGTCCTTTTTTACTGCACTTTCCCTTAGCTTTCAGAATCTGAAGACTAAGAAAGCCCGGACCTTACTTACTTCTTTTGCAGGCTCCATCGGTATTATCGGAATTGCGCTGATCCTTTCCATATCAAATGGTGTAGACAAATACATTACAAATATGGAAGAAGAAACACTTTCAGAATATCCGTTGCAGATACAAAGCACAGGAGTGGATCTTACCTCTATGATGATGGGAGCAGCCACAGCGCAGAGTGGGAAAAAGGATGGGGAAGTAGGAGTTGCCCAGATGGTGACTAATATGTTCTCCAAAATGAATTCCAATGATCTGGAGTCTCTGAAGGTTTACCTGGACAGTAATGAAAGCAGCATTTCCCAGTATGCAAATTCGGTGGAGTATACGTATTCTGTTTCTCCCCAGATTTTTCTGGAAAATGAAAAAAATATCCGACAGGTAAATCCGGACAAATCTTTTTCGGCTATGGGTTTGGGCTCTGGTTCCTCCAACAGCATTATGTCTTCTACCATGAGCACTGATGTTTTTCATGAAATGCCGGAAGATGCTGATCTTTATAAGGATCAATATGACGTGAAAGCGGGAAGATGGCCTGAAAATTATAAAGAATGTGTACTGGTGCTTACTTCACAGGGCGATATCAGTGATTTTCTCCAATACACTCTTGGGCTTCGGGACGGTAAGGAACTGGATGATATGGTTCAGAAATTTATGGCAGAAGAGGCAGTGGAAACGCCAGAAAACGAGGGTCCATACACCTATGATGAAATCCTGGGGAAGAAATTTAAGCTGGTAAACAGTACCGATTATTATGAATATGATGAAGAATATAAGGTCTGGAAGGATAAATCAGACAACAGCTCTTATATGAAAAAACTGGTGAAAAACGGAGAAGATCTGACAATTGTGGGAATTGTCCAGCCTGTGGAAGGTGCCGCTGCTTCCATGCTCACTGCAGGAATCTGTTATACCCCGGAGCTTACCAAACATGTGATCGAGAAGGCTGCTTCCAGTGAAATTGTGAAGCAGCAGCTGGCGGATGAAAAGATAAATGTTTTTACCGGAGAGGAATTTGGAAAAGAAGACAATGAGAACAGTAAGTTTGACATGGAATCCCTTTTTTCCATTAACGCGGATGCTCTGCAGGAGGCCTTTCAGGTAGATCTCAGTGGATTTAATATGGACCTGTCCAGTCTTTCGGGGCTGTCCTCCGGATTGAATGTGGAAATGCCGGATATGCCTGACATGTCAGCTCTGGCTGGAAATATAAATCTGGATGAGAGCAGTATGCCGGATCTTTCCAAGCTTATCAAGCTGGATGACCTTGATCTGGATCTTTCCCATATGATTGATCCGGAAGAAATTCTGAAAAATCTTCCGGCAGACCAGGTTCCGGATATGAGTCAGGCGCTGAAGTCAGTGAAGTTTGATTTTACAGAAGAGAAGGTAACTGCTTTGCTGAAAGAGGTTCTTACTGGTTATCAGGAAAGCATTAAAGATAAACCGGAAGCAGATATGGATAAAATGCAGGCAGCATTGAAGCAGTATCTGACATCAAAAGAGATGAACGAACGTCTGTGCAAGGATCTGCAGGAGCTGGTGAAAAATAACGTGAACGTGGATATGTCTTCGGAAAAACTGATCGCAGTGGCTGTGGGGCTGATGAACCAGTATCAGGAGTATGCCAAGGCAAATGGTATCACCCAGACAGATGTGGCCAGCATTCTTGCCTTTTTAAGTCAGGGGGAAATCCAGCAGCAGATCAAAGAGGAAGCAGAGAATCTGGTTAAAAACAGCGTGACAGTGAATATTACCACAAAACAGATACGGGATCTTCTTATGCAGGACGTTGTAGCTGCTTATCCGGAGTATGCCAGGAATAATTCCCTTCCGGACCCGGCTAATCTGGGAACCTATTTTCTGGAATATATGCAGACAGAGGATGGGCAGAATCGTCTCATGAATGGACTTATGACTCTTGTGGATACCAGCGAGGTGCAGACGCAGTTTTCCCAGGCAATGGAAACTTACATGAAAGTCATGATGACTTCTTTCACAGATGCGATCGCAAAGGGGATTGAGTCAAAATTTACAGAGATAATGGAACAGGTGGAAAAACAGCTTACAAAGGGAATCCAGACTGCTATGGAGCAGATGATGGGAAATATCAGTTCCGGTATGCAGGAGGCAATGCAGTCTGTGATGACCAGTGTATCATCGAGTCTTACTTCTGCCATGAGCCAGGCTATGAGCGGACTTGGCGGATTGGGAAGCGGCATGGGAAATATGGAAGATGCGCTTTCCATTAATCCGGAGGCTTTTGCAAAAGCAATTCAGATGAACATGAATGAGGACGACCTCTCAGAGCTCATGATGTCCCTACTGTCATCTGAAAATTCTTCTTATGACGGAAATCTGAAAAAGCTTGGATATGCAGATCTAAATGTTCCTGGCGGAATTAATATCTATCCAAAGGATTTTGAAAGTAAATCAGAAATTGTAGGTATTCTGGATCAGTATAACGCGGATATGGAAGCGGCAGGAGAGGATGAGAAGGTGATCACTTATACGGATCTTGTGGGAACGCTGATGTCGTCAGTTACGGATATTGTAAATATTATCAGTTATGTTCTGGTGGCTTTTGTAGCGATTTCCCTTGTGGTTTCTTCCATTATGATCGGTGTTATCACGTATATCAGTGTTCTGGAGAGGAAAAAAGAAATTGGTATTCTAAGAGCGATTGGTGCTTCCAGGCACAACGTGTCACAGGTGTTCAATGCGGAGACGTTTATTATCGGATTTTGCGCAGGTGCTATGGGGATTGGAATTACATTGCTTCTTCTCATTCCTGCGAACAGCATTATCCGGTCACTGGCTGACGGAGTGAATGTGAAGGCGGCTCTTCCTCCTGTAGCAGCAGTAGTTCTGATCGGACTGAGCGTGGTTCTGACTCTTCTTGGCGGACTGATCCCATCAAGAAAAGCTGCTAAAAGTGATCCGGTGACAGCGCTTCGAACTGATTAAAATAACAGAATTTGATGACTGATTTTGACCATCATTATAAAATACAGAAAAATGCAGGGTTCAGGTTGGGGCACAGCCTGATATCTGCATTTTTTTGTGATTTATGGATATTACTATTTGTACAGCCAATAGTAAATAACCGCCATATTGATCTGTCTGATCTGTCATATACTGCGCCAATGTGGCAGATACTTAATTTTCACTGTACTGGAGCGCGTCTGAAAAATCATTCCCGCAATCTGTACGCCCCACTTTGCGGTATGTTTCGCCCGAATTCGGTTTCCGTAGCCTGCTACGACGCCCTCATCCGGACAAAATCTCCCACAAATTGTGACGTACATCTTGCAGAAAGCTTTTTTGAACATGCTCTGGCACATCGTTGCATATAAAAAATCAAAAACAGTCAAAATAATTCATAGTTGTGCAATTGTAATAAATCATAAGTGAAAATCTTGTGAAAAAGATTGATTGACTTTGACTGTATATGAAAGTATAATAAGCACAACAAATCAAAAACAAGCAAAAATAAGCAGGAGGCAGAAATGATTTACACTGTGACTTTTAATCCGTCACTGGATTACATCGTGTCGGTAGAGAACTTCCAGCTTGGTCTTACCAATCGAACCAGTTCGGAGATGCTTTTGCCGGGAGGCAAGGGAATTAATGTTTCTACAGTTCTTATGAATCTGGGAATTGAGAGTACAGCCCTTGGATTTACAGCCGGATTTACCGGAGATGAGATTATCAGACGTCTTGAGGAGATGGGTGTGAGGAATGGTTTCATCCAGGTAGGGGAAGGCTTTTCCAGAATCAATCTGAAGCTGAAGAGTATAGACGGTACAGAAATCAATGGACAGGGACCGAAGATCGGAACTGATAAGGTGGATCTGCTGATGAAGCAGTTAGGAGAGCTTGGACAAGGCGATGTACTTTTCCTTTCCGGAAGCATTCCATCATCCATGCCGGATGATGCCTACCAGAAGATCATGGCTATGCTGGACGGCAGAGGCGTAAGAATCGCAGTGGACGCGACGAGAGATCTTTTGATGAAGGTTCTCCCCTATCATCCATTTCTCATTAAGCCAAATAACCATGAACTTGGTGAGATCTTCGGTGTGGAACTGAAAGACCGCCAGTCCGTGATCCCATATGGTAAGAAACTCCAGAAGATGGGAGCTGTGAATGTACTGATCTCCATGGCAGGAGAAGGAGCGGTCCTTATTGCTGAGAATGGAGACGTTTATGAGGAGCCTGCACCGAAAGGCAAGCTGATCAATGGTGTTGGAGCCGGAGACTCCATGGTTGCCGGATTTATGGCAGGATATATGGAGAAGCAGGATTATGAATATGCGTTCCACATGGGAATCGCAGCTGGAAGTGCCAGTGCGTTTTCTGAGAATCTTGCTACCAGAGAAGAGATTGAAGCTGTATATCAGCAGATCACAGGAAAGGATCAGGAGGAAAGGAAGAAATGAGGATCACAGATTTACTGGACGTAAGAAGTATTTCGTTAAATGCTGCCCCAGCAGATAAGTCTCAGACTCTGGATGCAGCGGTTTCCCTTATGACCAGAAGTGGCAAGATTAATGATGAGGAAGCGTACCGTAAGCAGGTCTATGCCAGAGAGGAAGAAAGTACTACAGGAATCGGGGAGGGAATCGCCATTCCTCATGGTAAATGTGATGCAGTAGAGAAACCAGGACTTGCCGCTATGGTGATCCCGGGAGGGGTTGACTTTGACTCTCTTGACGGAGAGCCGGTTACCTTGCTGTTTCTTATTGCTGCGCCAAATACAGAGGATAATGTTCATCTGGATGTGCTCAGCAAGCTTTCCATGATGCTGATGGATGAGGACTTTACCAAGAGCCTTCGTGCAGCGAAGACACCAGAGGAATTTCTTGCGATCATTGATCAGGCAGATGAGGAGAAGAAGAGCGTAGATGAGCGTCTGGCCGATATGGGAGAGGCTGAAGCGGATCAGTTTAAGATTCTGGCTGTTACTTCCTGTCCTACAGGAATTGCCCACACCTACATGGCAGCAGAAGGAATTGAGAAGGCTGCCAAGGCGAAGAACTGTTTTGTGAAAATTGAGACAAGAGGCTCTGGCGGAGCCAAGAATGTGCTTACAGAGCAGGAGATTCAGGATGCAGACTGCATTATCGTTGCGGCCGATGCCCAGGTTCCCATGGATCGTTTCGATGGCAAGAAAGTGATTCAGCGTCAGGTTTCTGATGGAATCAATAAGGCTGATGAGCTTGTAGAGCTTGCCATGTCTGGAAACGTACCGGTTTATCACAGCGGAAATGCATCAGCCTCATCACAGAGTCAGAATAAGGCCGGCGGCAGTGTGGGACACAAGATTTACACCCAGCTGATGAATGGTGTTTCCCATATGCTTCCGTTTGTAGTTGGCGGTGGTATTCTGATCGCCATTGCCTTTTTGATCGATGGTCTTATGGTAGATATGAATGCCCTGGATGTAGCCGAGCGCTCTAATTTTGGGTCTATTACTCCGGCGGCAGCTATGTTCAAACAAATCGGTGATGTGGCATTTGGTTTTATGCTTCCGGTTCTGGCGGGATTTATTGCCATGGCAATCGGTGACAGACCGGCACTTGCACTTGGCTTTGTGGGTGGAATGATGGCACACAGCGGAACTTCAGGTTTTCTTGGTGCTCTGGTAGCTGGTTTTGCAGCAGGATATATTATTCTGGGACTTCGTAAGGTATGTGAGAAGCTTCCGGAAGCCCTTGAGAAGATTGCGCCGGTTCTGATTTATCCGGTTGTTGGTATTCTGATCATGGGACTTCTGATGCTGTTTGTTGTAGAGCCCATCATGGGGGGTATCAATACAGCACTGAATAACGGACTTACCTCCATGGGAAGCTCCAGTAAGATCATTCTTGGACTGATCCTTGGCGGAATGATGGCAATCGATATGGGTGGCCCGTTTAACAAGGCAGCATATGTATTTGGTACTGCAGCGATTGCAGCTGGTAACTATGATATTATGGCAGCCGTTATGGTTGGTGGTATGGTTCCGCCATGCGCCATCGCACTTGCTACACTTCTTTTTAAAGACAGATTTACGAAAGAAGAAAGGGAGTCTGGTCCTACCAACTTTATTATGGGACTTGCCTTTATCACAGAGGGAGCCATTCCTTTTGCAGCAGCCGACCCGCTTCATGTGCTTCCGGCATGTATTGTGGGATCTGGTCTTGCAGGTGCAATGTCCATGGCATTTGGCTGTACCCTGATGGCACCTCACGGTGGAATCTTCGTAGTTCCGGTTATGGGAAATGCAGTGCATTATGTGAGTGCACTGGTAGTGGGAACTGTTGTTTCCGCAGTGCTCCTGGGAGTTCTGAAAAAGAAAAATGCCTGACAATGGATGTTCAAACAGGCTCTAATATTGGCTGCGGAATGAATGGTAACTCATGTCTGGAAAAGATATGCAGGTATAATCGTGTTATTGTGAAGGTCATGAACAGTAACATAATCGTGAATAGTGATTGACACAGAATGTGAAATCCGATATAAAGAAATCAAATAATAAGAAAATCAATAGAGACCAAAGATAAAAAGAAAAATGGAGGAATGAATCATGAGAGAATTTAAATATGTTGTAACAGACCCGGAAGGAATCCACGCACGTCCAGCAGGAGAGCTTGTAAAAGCAGTAAAGGCTTTTTCTTCTGATATCAAGATCGCAAAGGGCGGCAAGGCTATGAATTGTAAGGCAATCTTCGGAATTATGGGACTTGCAGTGAAGAAAGGTGACGAGGTTACTCTTACATTTGAAGGTGCAGATGAAGACGCTGCATATGAGGCAGTGAGCAAATTCATGCAGGAAACTCTGTAAGACAGGAAGGGGACATACCTGCGGGTATGTCCCTGTTTGTTTGTAAACAGCTTGTCAAAGTGATATTTGCGTGAGACTTTGGTGAGTATCACGAGAACGGGAAAGGCTGGCAGGAGCGTTTGGTCTCCTGTCAGCAGATCAAATAAGTGGGAGAGAAAAAATGCAGATATATAATGGAAAAAGTGTTTTCGGTGGTATTGCCATCGGTAAGATCAGTGTATATCAGAAAAAAGAGCAGCAGGTTAAGCGTGTGAAGATTGATGATCCGGAACAGGAGATGGCGCGCTATGAGAAAGCTAAGGCAGAAGGGATTAAACAGCTTCAGGGACTTTACGATAAGGCCTTGAGAGAAGTCGGGGAAGCCAATGCAGCAATCTTCGAAGTTCATCAGATGATGATGGAGGACGATGGATATAATGAATCTGTAGAGAATATCATTCGCAGCCAGGGCGTAAATGCAGAGTATGCAGTGGCAACTACAGGTGACAATTATGCGCAGATGTTTTCGGCAATGGACGACGATTATATGAGAGAGCGTGCAGCTGATGTTCGTGATATTTCTGAGCGGCTTCTCACCATTTTAAATGGAGAAGAGACAGGGGCTGTAGATGCAGACGAGCCGAAGATCATTGTGGCAGAGGATCTGGCGCCATCAGAGACTGTACAGCTGGATAAGGATAAAGTTCTCTCTTTTGTTACAGTGAAAGGCTCCTTGAATTCCCATACAGCGATTCTTGCAAGGACCATGGCGATTCCTGCACTTGTAAATACTTCCGTGTCTCTTGAGAGTGAGATGGATGGCAGACTTGGAATTGTAGACGGGGCAGACGGTACATTTTATGTAGATCCGGATGAGGAGACTCTGGCAGAGATGAAGAAGCGCCAGGAAGAAGATCTTTCCAGAAAGCAGCTTCTTTTGACCCTTAAAGGAAAAGAGAACGTTACACTTGACGGACAGAAAGTAATGCTGTACGCTAATATTGGCAACATCAAGGATCTGGCAACAGTCATTCAGAATGATGCTGGTGGAATCGGTCTTTTCAGAAGTGAGTTTATTTATCTGGAGAAGGAAGATTTCCCAACCGAGGAAGAACAGTTCCAGATTTACAGACAGGTTGCACAGACTATGGCAGGCAAGAGAGTGATCATCCGTACATTGGACATTGGTGCAGACAAGCAATGCGATTATTTCCACATGGAGCATGAAGAGAATCCGGCACTGGGATGCAGGGCAATCCGTATCTGTCTGACAAGACCGGAGATTTTCAAGACACAGCTTCGTGCTTTATTCCGTGCCAGTGCATTTGGCAAGATCGCAATTATGTATCCTATGATCACCAGCGTACAGGAAGTGCGTAAGATCAAGGAAATCGTAGAGGAAGTGAAAGCGGAGCTTACCTCTCAGGGCGTAGAGTTTGGTAATCCGGAACAGGGAATTATGATTGAGACTCCGGCAGCAGCAATCATCAGTGATGATCTTGCGAAAGAGGTTGATTTCTTCAGCATCGGAACCAACGATCTCAGCCAGTATACTATGGCAATCGATCGTCAGAATCCTCAGCTTGACCTGTTTTTTGATCCTCATCATCCGGCAGTGCTGCGCATGATTTCCCTGGTTATGGAGAATGCTCATAAGGCTGGTATCTGGGCTGGAATCTGTGGAGAACTTGGTGCTGACCAGTCACTTACAAAAGAGTTTCTGGCAATGGGAGTGGACGAGCTTTCTGTTTCACCGGGAAGTATTCTTCCACTGCGTAAGATCATTCTGGAAACCAATGTTACAGATTATAAGGCGGGAAAAGAATGTTAACACAGCAGCGACATGAGATCATTTTGGAGCTTCTGAGAGAGAAAGGAAGTATTACTGTCACAGAAGTGAAGGATCTTTTAGATACATCAGAGTCAACAGTGAGAAGAGATATCACTGCACTGGATAAGGAAGGCAAGCTAGAGAAAGTCTTCGGCGGTGCCGTAGAACTGAAGGAGCGGGTAACTGCATATGAATATTCAGTTGCCGAGAAAATGGGACTGAAGCTGGAGGAGAAGGACCGGATCGCAAAATATGCAGCAGGTCTTATCCAGGAGGAGGATTTTGTCTATATTGATGCAGGTACTACTACTGGGGATATCCTGAAGTTTCTTAAGGTTACAAGGGCAGTATTTGTTACCAATGCAGTGGTACATGCCCAGACACTGGCAGGAAGAGGCTTTAAGGTTCTTCTTGTAGGTGGAGAGCTGAAGAGCACTACAGAAGCAGTAATTGGTAATCAGGCTATGAATACGATTCGTGGTTATCATTTTACCAAAGGCTTTTTTGGAACCAATGGACTTACCAGAAAGAGTGGCTGTACTACCCCGGATGCCAATGAAGCGGCAGTTAAAGCAGCTGCCATGGAGCAGTGCAGGGAGTGCTATGTGCTCTGCGATAGTTCCAAGTTTGACAATATCAGTTCTGTGACCTTTGCAGATTTTTACAGATCTACGATAATTACAGACAGGATTCCGTCTGGCTATGAAGATTGTGCCAATATTATAGAAGTACAGAAGGAGCAGAAATAGAACATTTGAGAAGAGAAGTTTAGTTCCGTTTTTTGATAACTTTCCGGAAGGTCTGTGTGGACTGTTGAAAGCGTGAGAACAAACCATATTATGCAGTTTGCAGGAATGATTTTTTAACATACTCTGGATAAAGTGTTCCTTTCATAGTATAATAGTCCACAGGATTTCTGACAGATAAAGGTTGGGAGTTCTGTGGACTTTTTTATGGAATAGAAAATATGTTGAAATCCTCTGTGAGGCAGTAGGTGGATTTTTATTAGAATACGTGAGGTAATGCTATGATAAAACTGATTGCATCAGATTTGGATGGTACACTTCTGAAAGAAGGCACCATGGATATTAACCCGGAGATTTATGACATTATCCGAAAGCTGAAGGCTAAGGGAATTGTATTTGCAGCTGTCAGCGGCAGAGAATATGACAGTATAGAAAGAGTGTTTGCACCTGTGAAAGATGATATTTATTTTATTGCAGGAAACGGTGGAATCATTTCCTATCAGGGAGAGATTATTGAAAAAATGGCAATTCCTGCCGATATACTCAAAGAGGTTGTGGAGTATGTGAGAGTCCAGAAGGGAGCTTCTTTCATGACAGCAGGCAGTGCCCAGGCATACGTGGAGCGGGCAGACCAGGCTTTTGTGAAGAAACTTCGGGAAGGATATAAACTTCATGTAAATGAAGTGGACGATGTATTGAATGCCCCGGAGACTATGACAAAAGTTGCCATGTATAACGAAGAAGTGGATGCAGCTCTAGGAGCAGAGGAAGCGAAGCGGCGTTTTGGAGATAAGATTCAGATCATGGCTTCCGGTGATTACTGGGTAGATTTCGTGGATGTACATTCCGGAAAGGGAAATGCTCTTCAGAAACTTTGTAACCGTCTTGGAATTACGAAGAGAGAAGAGGTTGTTGCTTTCGGAGATAACTGCAATGATGTGAGCATGCTGCTGGAAGCTGGAAAGAGCTATGCAGTTACCACTGCCCGCGAGGAAGCCAAGCAGGCCGCCAGATACGTACTGGAGAAACCAGGTCCGGACAGTGTGCTGAATGTATTAAAAATGATTTTGGAGTTATAAGAGAAAAGAAGAATAAAGAAATGGGAGCAAATTCAATTTTGTAATTCCATTGGAGAAATTTTTGATATTGTAGTGGAAGATATGATTCGTCAATCAAAGGGATTACAGGGATAAAAAATCCGGGCTGTGTGGAGCAGTCCGGATTTTTGTGGGGCAAAATCAGGCAAGAATCCTTCCATCTGTGGAGATGGTGTACACCTGCCATGGAAGAAATTTTCCACTGGCTTTCATGGCATTTATGGCTGCATTCTGGATTCCGCCGCAGCATGGAACTTCCATGCGCACGATGGTAACACTCTTGATATTGTTCTGACGGATGATTTCGGTGAGCTTTTCGCTGTAATCTATAGAGTCCAGTTTCGGACAGCCGATAAGAGTAATCTTACCTTTGATAAAATCCTGATGAAAGTTAGCGTAAGCATAGGCTGTGCAATCTGCAGCAATAAGAAGGTCAGCATCGTCAAAATATGGAGCATTGATAGGAACTAACTTAATCTGTACCGGCCACTGTTGAAGCTGGGAGTGTGCTTCCAGCTTTTTCTTATTTTCCAGAACTGCGGCTTCGTCGTAAGCAGCTGCCTCCTTTTCTACAAAAGAAATGGCATTTGTTGGACAGGCAGGGAGGCAGTCGCCCAGACCGTCGCAGTAATCTTCACGAAGCAGTTTTGCTTTACCATCTATAATTCCAATTGCACTTTCGTGGCAAGCGCGGGCACAGAGCCCGCAGCCGTTACATTTTTCTTCATCTATATGAATGATTTTTCTGATCATGAGAGTATCCTCCTTATCCCAACAACGTTTTCAAGTCTTCCTCTGGCGTAGTAATCGCAGCGATCCCAAAGTTTTCTACCAGATAATTCAGCACATTCTGTGATAAAAATGCCGGAAGGGTCGGGCCAAGACGGATGTTTTTGATTCCAAGGTGAAGCAAGGTAAGCAGAATGGAAACTGCTTTCTGCTCATACCAGGAGAGCACCATGGAAAGAGGAAGCTCATTTACCCCACATCCAAATGCTTCTGCAAGAGCGCCCGCAACCTTGATCGCGCCGTAAGCATCGTTGCACTGTCCCATATCCATCAGTCTTGGAAGCCCACCGATGGTTCCAAGGTCCAGATCGTTAAATCTGTATTTTCCACATGCAAGTGTAAGAATTACGGAATCAGAAGGAGACTGCTTTACAAAATCGGTATAGTAATTGCGTCCGCTTCTTGCGCCGTCGCAGCCTGCTACCAGGAAAAAGTGACGGATAGCACCTGCTTTTACAGCATCAATTACCTGATTTGCAACGCCAAGAATGGTTCCATGGGAGAAGCCGGTTGTAACGGAAGTTCCGCCGTTGATTCCGGTAAAATGCTGGTCTTCCTGATATCCGCCAAGCTCCAGGGCACGCTGGATAACTGGTGTGAAATCTTTTTCTTCATTAATGTGAACAGTTCCAGGGAAAGTGACAGTTCCTGTAGTAAATACCCGGTCCATGTAGCTTGGTTTCGGCGGCATCAGGCAGTTTGTGGTAAAAAGAACAGGAGCTGGGAGCTCTGCAAATTCTTTTTGCTGGTTCTGCCATGCAGTACCGAAGTTTCCTTTCAGGTGACTGTACTTTTTCAGTTCCGGATAAGCATGACAGGGAAGCATTTCACCGTGGGTGTAAATATTAATGCCTTTTCCTTCTGTTTGTTCCAGAAGAAGTTTCAGGTCATGCAGGTCGTGACCGGTAATGACGATGAATGGGCCTTTTTCCACAGTAAGAGGTACTGTAACAGGAGCTGGTGTGCCGTAAGTGGCAGTGTTAGCGCGGTCAAGAAGCTCCATGCAGGAAAGATTGTATTTACCTGTTTCCATTACAATAGGAAGAAGCAGGTCCATATCCCAGTCCTCGCCCAGTGCAAAAAGTGCTTTTGCGAAAAATTCGTTTACTTCTGTGTCAGTATATCCAAGTGTCATTGCATGGTAGGCATAAGCCGCCATTCCGCGGATTCCAAAGAGAATCAGAGATTTCAGGGAGCGGATGTCTTCCTGGGCGTTCCAGAGAAGCTTCATATCGTAGTCGTCGTTATGTCCGCAAGGGGAAGCGCAGCCGCCACAGTCTGGGCGAAGCCGGGCTTTTTCCTGGTGGATGCGGTCTGTGATTTCTGCGATGGCTTTGTCATCGAAGCTTACGTTGGTAAGGGTAGCAAACAGACCTTCCACCATCAGTTTCCATGTGGTTTCTGCAAGTGGTGTATTCTCATCTGCTGCATGGGAGAGTCCGATGAGAGCTCCGGTAAGTTCATCCTGAAGTCTGGCTGTATCAGCGGTTTTTCCACAGACTCCTTTGGCACCTGTACAGCCGGTACATCCGGCAGTTTGTTCACACTGAAAACAAAACATGTTCTGTTCCATAAATAGTTTCCTCCTGAATTTGATCATATTGTTCTATAAGGTATAAGCATTTCGTGAAAATAAGTTGATTGGTTTCTGATTGTTTTGTAATTGCAAAAGGAAAAGTAACAGGAAATTCTTTTCGCTTCGCATGAGAAAGTCAGAGATGGATAATTTATTTCTGCCACCGTCCTTGACTTTGTACGCATACTATAATATAATCCAACCAACAAGTATGTTGTTATAACAACAAAAGGAGAAAAATGAATTATGAATTTCTTTCCAGGACTTTTCTCTTTCAGGGAACAAGTCCAGAAGAAACAAAGCACATGCTTTCCTGTCTGAAAGCCACTCCGCAAAGCTTTGCCAAGGGCAGCACGATCTGGCAGGTGGGAGACCAGGTGAAGATGATGGGACTTGTGCTTAACGGCAGTGTTCATATTGAGAGCATTGACATGATGGGAAACAAGAGTATTCTGAACCGGATTGCGCCAGGCCAGGTTTTCGGAGAGACATATGCCTGCATTCCAGGGGAAAAGCTGCTCATAGGGGTGACGGCTGCAGAGGATTGCCAGATCCTTTTTCTGGAGGTGGGAAAGATTTTTCACACCTGTCCGGATACCTGTCCCTGCCATGAGAAACTGATCCGTAACATGCTGATGGTCATGGCGAAGAAGAACCTGGAACTTTCCAGAAGAAGCCTTCATACGGCACCGAAATCCATCCGGGGGAGGCTGCTTTCCTATTTTTCCCAGGAGATGGTGCAGCAGGGCAGCAGCCAGTTTATGATCCCCTTTAACCGGCAGGAACTGGCTGATTATCTTGGAGTAGACAGAAGTGCGCTTTCCAATGAGCTTGGCAAAATGCGAAAAGAAGGGATTATTGAAGTAAACAGAAACCAGATCCATTATCTGGAGCGTGTTTGAAAAAGGCTTCATAGCAGGAGGGAAAATTTAAAATGAATCTGACACCATATTTTAAAAGTATTATCGATCAGGATGTTGCATCCGTTGTTATCTGCAACCTGAAGCATGAAATTATCTACATGAATCCGAAGGCCGTGGAGAGTTATCATAAATGGGGTGGTGAGGCACTGCTTGGAAAAAGTCTTATGAATTGTCACAATCCGAAGTCAAAGGAAATAATTGAAAAAGTGGTTGCCTGGTTTGAAGAAGATAAGGAGCACAACCGGATCCATACTTTTTATAATGAGAAACAGGCGAAGGACGTATATATGGTAGCCCTGCGTGATGAGGACGGAACTTTGATAGGCTATTATGAGAAGCATGAGTACCGGGCACGGGATGAGGAACCGTATTACAATTTCTGAAGCTAAAAACATGTTACTGCTTACGACCTGACTAGCAGTACGCTTCGCGATGCACAGAAATCATGTATTCGCATGATTTTGCGTCGCAATTTTCGGGTTTTCTGTGAACAGGAACAAAAACATTAATAAAAAAATGGGTGGGAAAAGAAACTAGAGCGTGTTTGAAAAAGGCTTTCTGCAAGATGTGCGTCACAATTTGTGGGAGATTTTGCCCGGATGAGGGCGCCGTAGCGGGCTACGGCAACCGAATTCGGGTGAAATATACCGCAAAGTGGGGCGTGCAGATTGCAGGAATGATTTTTCAAACAGGCTCTAAGACGAGCGAAAACGACAGAGGCTTGTTTTAGTTTCTTTTAAGGCATAAAAAAAGTATATGAGTTTATTCGTAATCAGATAAACTTCATATACTTTTTGTTTGTAATCCTGTCAGCTGAATACTGCAAATAATGCCCCAAAAAGTCCTGCACTTGCAGCGCCCATGATAAGACCAGCCAGAATGACACCAAGCATTACAGCCAGAACACTGGACTTAAAGTCCATGTCCAGAAGGCTGGCAGCCAGGGTTCCGGTCCAGGCACCTGTGCCGGGAAGAGGAATTCCTACGAAGAGTAGAAGTGCTACGAATAATCCGCGGCCGGCCTTTGCCTGCAGGGCCTTTCCTCCTTTTTCACCTTTCTCAAGACAGAAGGTAAAGAAACGTCCGATCACCGGTTTATCCTTGCCCCACTCCAGAACCTTGCGGGCGAAGAAGTAGATGAACGGTACTGGAAGCATGTTTCCGATAATGGCGATAATGTACGCCGGAACCAGCGGAATTCCGAAACCTACAGCATACGGAATCGCGCCACGCAGCTCGATCAGCGGTACCATAGAAATGAGAAAAACGATTAAATAACTTTTCATGTTTAAAATCTCCTCTAATTTCATTCCAATAACATCTGGGTTATTATACACGAAAAAAATAGAATTGAACAGAGCAAAAAAAGAAATTACTATATTAATACAGGAAAAAGAAAGATTTTATTCCAAACCTATTGACAGAAGTTATTTAAATGCTATAATAAAAACAAACATATGAATAATTGTTCATATGAAAAAGAGAACATTTTCAAAAGGAGACCACTACCATGAAAAAAACTTACAAGATTGATGTTGACTGTGCAAACTGTGCAAACAAGATGGAGGAAGCTGCTAAGAACACTGCTGGTGTTAAGGATGCGACTGTAAACTTTATGACTCTGAAAATGATCGTTGAGTTTGAAGATGGACAGGAGCCGAAGGCTGTTATGCAGGAAGTTCTGAAGAACTGTAAGAAAGTAGAAGACGACTGCGAGATCTTCTTATAAAAACAATGAGGAAAAGCAGTTACTAGAGCGTGTCTGAAAAAGGCTTTCTGCAAGATGTACGTCACAATTTGTGGGAGATTGCGGGAATGATTTTTCAAACAGGCTCTAGGCACAGAGTGAACAGTAAGACAATAACCGGACAGGATGTATTCTGTTCAGTCACGCAAATGAATTAAGCGAATATGTCGCGTGCCAGCGACATCATTATAATGGAGGCCGTGCCCTCAAGGCATGTGAAAGAATATGAACAAGAAGCAGAAAAAAGTATTGACCAGAATTATTATTGCTTTTGTCCTTTTGGTTTTGCTGCGCTTTCTTCCGGTAGATGGCTATCTTCGAATGGCACTTTACATGGTCTCGTATCTGGTGATCGGTTATGATATTCTGAAAAAAGCGTTTAAGGGAATTAGGAACCGTCAGGTATTTGATGAGAATTTTCTGATGGCAGTTGCCACAATTGGTGCCATTGCTCTCGGCGATTATCAGGAAGGCACTGCGGTTATGCTGTTTTACCAGATCGGAGAACTTTTCCAGAGTTATGCCGTTGGAAAGAGCAGAAGAAATATCAGCGAGCTGATGGATATCCGTCCGGATTATGCAAATATCGAGCAGGACGGCAAGCTGGAAAAGGTAGATCCGGACGAGGTAGAGATTGGAACTATCATTGTGGTTCAGCCGGGAGAGAAGATTCCAATTGACGGAATGATTGAAGACGGAAATTCCACATTAAATACAAGCGCATTGACAGGAGAAAGCCTTCCGCGAGATGCAAAAGTGGGGGATGAGGTCATCAGCGGCTGCATTAACATGACAGGTGTATTGAAAATCCGCACCACAAAGGAATTCGGTGAATCTACGGTTTCCAAGATCCTGGATCTTGTTGAGAACTCCAGCTCCAAGAAATCCAGATCTGAAAACTTTATTTCAAAATTTGCGAAATATTATACCCCGGCAGTTTGCTACAGTGCTCTGGCACTTGCAGTCATTCCGCCTCTTTGCAGAATGCTGTTTATGGAACTTTCTCCGGAATGGGGAGACTGGATCTACCGTGCCCTGACGTTCCTTGTAATCAGCTGTCCATGTGCACTGGTGATCAGTATTCCCCTCAGTTTCTTTGCTGGAATCGGTGGTGCCAGCAATCAGGGCGTTCTGGTAAAAGGCTCCAACTATCTGGAGACACTTTCCCAGACGAAGATTGTTGTTTTTGATAAAACAGGTACTATGACAAAGGGCGTATTCGAGGTCAGCGGAATCCACCATAATGAGATGGAGGATGCAAAGCTTCTGGAATATGCAGCATATGCAGAGTGCTCTTCCTCACACCCCATCAGCAAGAGCCTTCAGAAAGCATATGGCAAGCCAATTGACCGCAGCCGTGTCACAGACATTGAGGAAATCGGTGGAAACGGTGTTATTGCAAAGGTGGAAGGCGTGTCTGTAGCTGCCGGCAACGCGAAGCTGATGAATCGTCTGGGTATTGCGTACAAAGAGTGCCATCATGTAGGGACGGTTGTCCATATGGCTGTGGATGGAAAATATGCAGGTCACATCCTGATTTCTGACATTATCAAACCTCATGCCAAAGAGGCAATTGAGAACCTGAAAAAAACAGGCATTACAAGAACGGTTATGCTCACCGGTGACGGAAAAAAAGTGGCAGAGTCTGTAGCAGCTGACCTTGGAATCGGAGAGGTTCACAGCGAGCTTCTTCCGGCGGATAAGGTTTCCAAGGTGGAAGAGCTTCTTTCAAACAAGTCTGAAAAAGAGAAGCTTGCCTTCGTTGGAGATGGAATCAATGATGCACCGGTTCTTTCAAGAGCGGATATTGGTATTGCAATGGGTGCTCTTGGTTCTGATGCTGCAATCGAGGCGGCTGACGTTGTCCTGATGGACGATGACCCGTTGAAGATTGGGAAAGCCATTCGCATTGCCAAGAAGTGTATGCGAATTGTATATGAAAATATTTATTTTGCAATTGGCGTGAAACTGATCTGCCTGGTACTTGGTGCCCTCGGCATTGCAAACATGTGGATAGCCATTTTTGCAGATGTAGGAGTTATGGTACTGGCAGTGCTCAATGCAATCCGTACTTTGTTTGTGAAAAATCTTTGATGATGATATCGAGGTATTCAGAATGAAAAAAGACATAGATAAAGAAGTGGAAATTTGTGATTGCTGTGAGGTTCATGAAAATCTTCTGCAAATTGTAAACGAGACCATCCCGGAGGAAAACGAGTTGTACGATCTGGCAGAGCTGTTCAAGGTGTTTGGAGATTCTACCAGGATCCGGATCCTGTTTGTACTTTTTGAAGCAGAGGTGTGCGTGTGTGACCTTGCAAAGGCATTGAACATGACTCAGTCAGCTATTTCCCACCAGCTTCGTATCCTGAAACAGAATAAACTGGTAAAAAGCCGCAGGGATGGAAAATCTATATTCTATTCTCTGGCAGATGAGCATGTTCGGACAATCATTGACCAGGGAAGAGAGCATATAGAGGAAGATTAGAGGTTGACTTCTTAACGGCAATTTGGTATATTAACTACACATATGGATTCTGTGAGGGAGTAGTTTGCGTGAAAACGTGGTTTGTCAACAGTCGCGGCTTTGATCGGATCTGATTCTGGCCTGGCAAATCTTAAAGAATGAGACTCATGTATGCATGTTATGGCATACATGGGTCTTTTTACATTTGCGGCAGATGTGATTCCAAAGAAGCAGGCTTATGAAGTAAATGCTGTTTTGTAGCATTTATTTTGCAGAAAGCCTTTTCAAACACACTCTGGAGAATTTGTAAAGGTAAAAATATGCTGATAACAAAAGGAGAATATTATGCAAAATATTATTAATGGATTGCCAATTGCAGCTGTTATCCTGCTGCTGGCAGTGGGATTTGCCTTTCTGGTAAAAGGGGCTGACTTTTTTGTGGAGGGAAGTTCCAGCATTGCGAAGAAGTTAAAGGTTCCGCCCATCATCATTGGTCTTACGATTGTGGCTATGGGAACTTCACTGCCAGAAACAGCCGTGAGTGTGACTGCTTCTCTGGTACAGAATAATGAACTTGCGGTCAGCAATGTAGTAGGATCCAATATTTTTAATCTGATGTTTGTAATTGGTGTCTGTTCAATTCTGACTCCAATTATGGTCCAGAAAGCAACTGTGGTAAGAGATATTCCCTTGTCTTTAGGATGTGCACTATTTCTGCTTGTACTGGGAATTTCAGGACTGGGAGATAAGACGGGAATGACGCTGGGTCATGCAGATGGAGTTATTTTCCTGATCGTGTTTGCCGGATACATTTTCACAATGGTACGAAGCGCAATGAAAGCGCGTGCAGCAGGACAGAAGGTTGAAATAGAAGGTGTTGAAGAATGTGACAATATGAAAGAGCTGTCATACGGCAAAAGTATTCTCTTTCTGATCGTGGGTGCAGCTGCAATTGCTTTTGGCGGTGACCTTACCGTTGATACAGCCAGCAGGATTGCAATAGAGCTTGGAATGAGCCAGACTCTGGTCGGGCTTACCATTGTGTCTATCGGAACTTCACTTCCGGAGCTTGTAACCTCTGTAGTTGCAGCAAGAAAAAATGAAGTTGATATGGCAGTTGGAAATGCAGTTGGATCTAATATTTTCAATATTCTGATGGTTCTTGGAATCTCATCTGCTATCAGTCCGGTAGCTTTGATCCGGGAAAACATAATCGATATAGTGCTTCTTATGGTATTTTCGGTTATGGTCTGGATCTTTGCAGGAACCAGGAAAAAAATTGAGCGCAAAGAGGGTATTATAATGGTAGTGGTATATCTGGTTTATTGCGCATATATTATTGCCCGTTAATAAAAGTAGAAAAAGCTTTCATCCATCCCGCAAAGGGAGAGATGAAAGCTTTTTTTTGATTGGAAAACAGGTGAAAATCAACGCTTGCATAGAAAAACGCCTGGCGGAACAGTACCAGCTGAATAGCGGTAAATATGCTGAAAAAATTAAAACATATTGCTGATAAAAATTTCCAGACCAATTGCGATAAGAATGACGCCGCCGAGAATATCCGCCTTGTTGGAAAGCCTGGTTCCGAAGCGTTTTCCAAGGGAAAGTCCGGTCATGCAGATAAAGAATGTGACTATGGCAATGATCAGGGAACAGACAAGAGCCATCAGCCAGTCATACTCTGAGATGGTGAATCCTACGGACAGGGCGTCAATGGAGGTTGCAATGCCCTGAATGAAAAGGGCTTTGGGACCAACTCCCGGAATTTCATCACCCTCATCGGTTCCCCGGATACCATTGATCAGCATGGAGCCTCCGATATAGCAAAGAAGGATCAGCGCAATCCATGGAATAAATTTCTCAAATGTCCTGAAGTATCCTACAATGGTGTGGACACATAACCATCCGGTCATTGGCATGATGGCCTGGAAAGCACCGAATGTGCCTGCAATGCCGCACATTTTTTTCATGCGCATCCTAGGCTCGTGAAGGCCGTTTGCCAGGGACACAGAAAAAGCATCCATTGCAAGTCCGACTCCAAGCAGGGCGCTGTTCAGAAAAAACACAAAACTGTAGTTCATTTTTACGTTCCTCCGTAATGTATTTTATTACTGGTTTCCATTTTTTTATTTGCTGTGGAAACAGATCTCTCGGCGAAGCTTTTTACAGCATGAAAAAAGACCCGATATATAACCACAGGCTATATATGGGTCATCTGCATTCTTATAAAAGGACAGACTCCATGTATAGCATAACGTTATACATGAGTCTCGCAATTTAATGCAAGCCAGATCGAAACACTGCTCTGAAATCTGCTGTTCATTCAGTGAACAGCAATCTATACAAACAGATTCATACGGTCGGTATGTTGACTTGCCACGCGTCTGTGGACACGCTTGCTACTCCCTCACAGGGAAACCTTGTTTCGTAACTTTATCAGATAATGATAAAATTGTCAATAATTTTTCTCAATAATATTGACATCCTGATGATATTAGAATAAACTAACTCCTGTAACATTAATGATAAAATTTATCATTAGCAGACGAATTTTATCAAAAATGGTTGCTGCTTAGTTTTGAACAGCAACAAAAATCTTACATATGGGAAAAGAGGACAAGTACATATGACATTAAAAGACCTTCCCATCGGGAAAACTGCCACAGTTACAGTAGTAGGAGGAGAGGGTGCCCTGCGGCAGCATTTCCTGGATATGGGAATCATTCCCATGGCGGACGTGACCATGGTAAAATATGCACCTATGGGTGACCCTGTTGAAGTCAGGATACATAGCTATGAGCTGACCCTGCGTCTTGCAGATGCTGCCCAGATTCAGATTGATAATGTAAGGGATGAAAAAGAACAGAAACGAGGCAGCCGTGTCAGGGCGATTCCTCATCCAGGTCTGGGCGAGGGCGGTAAATATCATGAAAAAGCAGATGAACATCCCCTTCCGGATAGTGAGCTTCTTACCTTTGCACTGGCAGGAAACCAGAACTGCGGTAAAACAACCCTGTTTAATCAGTTAACCGGCTCCAGTCAGCATGTAGGCAACTTTCCGGGAGTTACTGTAGACCGCAAGGATGGTATTATCCGTGGGAAAAAGAATACTCTGGTGACAGACCTGCCGGGAATTTATTCCATGTCCCCCTATACCAGCGAGGAAATCGTAACCAGAAGCTTTATTCTGGAACAGCATCCAAAAGGAATTATCAATATTGTGGATGCAACCAATATTGAAAGAAATCTATATCTTACCATGCAGCTGATGGAACTGGATGTTCCTATGGTCCTGGCATTGAATATGATGGACGAGGTAAGGCAGAATGGCGGTTCTGTACGTGTGAACCAGATGGAAGAGGCGCTTGGAATTCCTGTAGTACCTATTTCAGCAGCGAAAAATGAGGGAATCGATGAACTGGTAGCCCATGCGATCCATGTGGCAAAATATCAGGAAAAACCAAAGCGTCTGGATTTCTGCGATGCAAACGATGATGGCGGTGCTGTTCACAGATGTCTTCATGGAATTATGCATCTCATTGAGGATCATGCTCAGCAGGCAGATATCCCGGTACGTTTTGCAGCCAGTAAGCTTGCGGAAGGGGATGAACTGATCCTGGAAAAGCTTGGGCTGGATCAGAATGAAAAAGAAACCCTGGAGCATATTGTAAAGCAGATGGAGACGGAGCGTGGGCTTGACCGGTCCGCGGCGATTGCCCATATGCGCTTTGACTTTATTGAAAAAGTCTGCGCTGAGACCGTGATTAAGCCTCATGAAAGCAAGGAGCATCTGCGCAGTCAGAAGATGGATAAAATACTTACAGGCAAATATACAGCCATTCCATGCTTCGCAGGAATTATGGCTCTGGTTTTCTGGCTGACCTTTGGTGTGATCGGAAAGGGACTTTCAGATCTTCTGGATATGGGAATTACCTGGCTGACTGCAGTGGTGGATCAGGCCATGACTGCATGGAACGTAAATAATGTGCTTCATTCTCTTGTAATTGACGGTATTTTCAATGGAGTTGGAAGTGTGCTCAGCTTTCTGCCGATTATCGTCACCCTGTTTTTCTTCCTGTCACTTCTGGAAGACAGTGGATATATGGCCAGAGTTGCTTTTGTAATGGATAAGCTGCTTCGAAAGATTGGACTTTCCGGACGAAGTATTGTCCCAATGCTTGTAGGCTTTGGATGCACAGTTCCTGGCGTTATGGCAAGCAGAACCCTGCCCTCAGAGCGTGACCGTAAGATGACGATCCTCCTTACTCCTTTTATGAGCTGTTCGGCAAAGCTTCCTATTTATGCTTTCTTTACAGCTGCCTTTTTCCCGAAATACGGTGCACTGGTAATGATAGCACTTTATTTCGGCGGAATTATTATGGGAATCCTGATGGCACTGATTTTTGGAAAAACCATGTTTAAGGGAGAAGCAGTTCCCTTTGTAATGGAGCTTCCTAATTATCGTCTTCCAGGTGCAAAAAACGTTGGCCAGCTTCTTTGGGAAAAAGCAAAGGATTTTCTTCAGAGAGCCTTTACTGTTATTTTTGTGGCAACCATTGTGATCTGGTTTTTACAGACCTTTGATCTGCATCTGAATATTGTGACAGATTCCAAAGACAGTATTCTTGCAGTACTTGCCGGATTTATTGCACCGGTATTCAAGCCTCTTGGCTTTGGGGACTGGAGATTTTCCACAGCCCTTGTAACAGGCTTTATGGCAAAGGAGAGCGTGGTTTCCACATTGTCCATATTATTTGGAAGCACAGCGGCACTGGTAGATGTGCTTTCTCCGCTGGCAGCAGTGTGCCTTCTTACCTTCTGTCTTTTATATACGCCTTGTGTAGCCGCAATCGCTTCTGTGAAACGTGAGCTTGGCGGAAAATGGGCAGCAGGAGTGGTGATCGGGCAATGTGTGCTCGCCTGGATTGCGGCATTTTTGGTAAAAATTGTTGGCTTTTTGATCGGATTTTGAGAAAAATGACTATTTTTCATTTTTGTTAAAAATAATATTGACTATTGGTCATTTTGGATTATACTATAGTACGAAAGAAATGAATTTAAGGAGATGACATCAATGGTCAAAGTAGGAAAATGGATAGCCAAGCATAAGGTCCTGGTGCTTTTGATCGGACTTTTGCTGGTAATCCCGTCTGTGATCGGAATCGCAGAGACGAGAGTAAATTATGATCTGTTAAGTTACCTGCCGGATACCCTTGAGACGGTAAAAGGTCAGGATATTCTGGTGGATGAGTTTGGTATGGGCGCCTTTTCCATGGTAATTGTGGAGAATATGGATATGAAGGATGTCCAGAAGCTGGAAGAGAAATTCAGTGAAGTAGAGCATGTAAAGGATGTTCTCTGGTATGATGATGTGGCGGATATCACTCTTCCGGTAGAGATGATTCCTGAGAAGTACAGAAAGGTATTTATAAATGGCGATGCAACCATGATGCTGGTTCTGTTTGATAATACCACATCTTCAGATACTTCCATGGAAGCTATCACAGAACTACGTAAGATTGCTAACGAGCAGTGCTTCCTCAGTGGCATGACAGGAGTTGTTACAGATATTAAGAACATTGCCATGCAGGAGCTGCCGATTTACGTTGTGATCGCAGCAGTACTCAGTCTGATCGTTCTGGAGCTGACAAGCGGATCCTTTGTTGTTCCGTTTTTGTTCCTGCTCAGTATCGGACTTGCTATCCTTTACAACCTGGGAAGCAATATTATTCTGGGCGAGACCTCTTATATTACACAGGCACTTACCGCAGTGCTTCAGCTTGGTGTTACCATGGATTATTCCATTTTCCTTCTGAACAGCTACGAGGAAAATAAGAAGCGGTTTCCTGGAGAAAAGGACCGTGCCATGGGGCATGCCATTGCCAATACTTTTAAGTCTGTAGCTGGAAGCTCTGTTACCACAGTAGCCGGCTTCGTTGCACTTTGTGTTATGACCTTTGCTCTTGGACGTGACCTTGGTATTGTTATGGCAAAGGGCGTTATTATTGGTGTTATCTGCTGTGTAACCATTCTTCCGGCACTGGTTTTGTTTTTTGACAAGCCCATTGAGAAGACACAGCATAAGCTGCTTTTTGCCAGAATGGATAAACCGTCTGCATTTATTACGAAGCATTATAAGCTTTGGACTGTGATTTTTCTGGTGCTTCTGCTTCCGGCTATTTATGGAAACAATCATACAAAGATTTACTATAATATTGCAGAATCTCTTCCATCCACTTTGGATTGCAACATTGCCAATGATGAGCTGGAGAAAACTTTCGCAGTAGGCAATATCCATATGATCATGATGGATAAGAATATGGACTCCAAGCAGAAACAGCAGATGTTAAATGATATCGATAAGGTTGATGGTGTGAAGTGGAGTCTGGGTATGAATTCCCTGGTCGGACCTACCGTTCCGGAGTCTATGGTTCCGGGTGATCTCAAGAAGATTTTCAAAGGAGATCAGTATGAGCTTGCATTTGTATGCTCTGAATATGGTTCTGCTACAGATGAGGTAAATGCCCAGCTTGCATCCATCAATGAGATCGTAAAGAAATATGATCCTACGGCGATGGTAATCGGTGAGGCACCGCTTATGAAGGATCTTCAGGATACCACAGATGCCGATCTGGTTCGTGTAAATGTAATTTCCATCGGCGCCATTTTCCTGATCATTATGATTATCTTTAAATCAATTTCCCTTCCGATCATTCTGGTTGCGGTTATTGAGTTTGCGATTTTTGTCAATATGGCCATTCCGTACTATCAGGGAATCAGCCTTCCGTTCGTTGCAAGTATTGTTATTGGTGCCATCCAGCTGGGTGCAACCGTTGACTATGCGATCCTGATGACTACCCGTTATCAGAGAGAGAGACAGCACGGTAAGAATAAGATGGAAGCCATCAGCATTGCCCATAAGACCAGCATGCCGTCCATTATCAGCAGTGGTCTCAGCTTCTTCGCAGCAACCTTCGGTGTTTCCTGCTATTCACAGGTTGAGATGATCGGTTCTATCTGTACACTGCTTGCCCGTGGTGCAATCATCAGTATGGTAGTTGTACTGTTTATCTTACCAGCTATGTTTATGATCTTCGATAAACTGATCTGTGTTACATCGATTGGTTTCCTTGGAGATAAAAAGGCAGCCAAAGCGAAATAAAACATAATCAGACGGTCTGGGAGCGTTGCTTTCGCGCAGAACAGCCGGCTTTGGAAGAAATCCGTTACGGTTCGCTCCGTGACCAGTAACACGCGTCGCGATGCATAGAAATCCTGCTTCAGCAAAATGAGGCAGGATTTTTTTGTTGAATAAAGGAGAAGAAAACGTTATAATTGTGTTGCATTTTAGAGCCTGTTTGAAAATAGATTCCCGCAAATTGTGACGCACATTTTGCAGAATGCCTTTTTCAAATACGTTTTAGGAAATGGAGTGATTTGTACATGACACTAGAAGAAATCCTTGCCCAGGTGCAAATGGGAGGACTTTCTCCGGAAGCAGCAGGGAAGCTGATTCGACAGGATGGTTACAAGGAAATGGATTATGCCAAGCTGGATACGGGGAGAAAAGCCCGTACTGGTTTCGCAGAGGTGATTTACTGCTGCAATAAGGCAGATGCCCATTTGCTGAAAATATTTGAACGTTTATATATGGAAGAGGGAGAAGTACTTGGAACAAGGGCTTCCCAGGCACAGTATGAGCTGGTGAAGGAGAAGTTTCCAGAAGTTCAGTATGACCCTGTTTCCAGAATCCTGAAAATAGAGAAGCCAGATAAGGTTCATGAGGGAAAGGTGGCTGTCTGTACCGCAGGCACTGCAGATATTCCGGTGGCCGAGGAAGCAGCACAGACTGCAGAATATTTTGGAACCTACGTGGAACGAATTTACGATGTTGGTGTAAGTGGAATGCACAGGCTGTTTTCCAGGCTGGAGATCATTCAGGACGCGAATTGTGTTGTGGCTGTGGCTGGCATGGAGGGTGCTCTTGCCAGTGTTATGGGCGGTCTTGTAAGCCGACCGGTGATCGCGGTGCCTACGTCTGTGGGATATGGAGCGAATTTCCATGGATTATCAGCACTTCTGACCATGATCAATTCCTGTGCCAATGGAATTGCCACAGTGAATATTGACAATGGATATGGAGCCGGATATCTGGCAACGCAGATGAACCGGCTGGCGCTTGGTAAGTAAGAGACACAAATTGGAAAGCAATTTGATAAATTTGTAACGAGGAGAATTATGGGAAAATCATTATATCTGGAGTGTTATTCCGGAATCAGTGGTGATATGACAGTGGCAGCACTGCTGGATCTGGGAGCAGATCAGAAGGTGCTGGAGGATGTACTTGAAAGTATTCCGGTGCAGGGATTTGAGATAAAAGTAAGCAGGGTGACGAAATCCGGGATTGATGCCTGTGATTTCGATGTAATCCTGGATGCAGAGATAGACGGACATGACCATGATATGGAGTATCTGCATGGACATGATCATAGTCATACGCATGGGGCAGAAGAACATAATCACAGTCATACGCATGGGGCAGAAGAACATAATCACAGTCATACGCATATGGCAGAAGAACATAATCACCAGTATGAGCATAGCCATGAGGCAACTGCAAAGAATGTGGCAGCACATGGACATGATCATGGAGATGAGATAGCAGCACATACTCACGAGCACCATCGTCATCACAAACATCGCAGTATGAACGAAATCTGTCAGATACTTGCTGACACAAAGATGACTGACGGCGCCAGAGGTATTGCTCTTAAAATTTTTCAGATTCTGGCAAAGGCAGAAGCAAAAGCCCACAATGTTCCGGTGGAAGAGGTGCATTTCCACGAAGTTGGAGCTGTGGATTCCATTGTAGATATTTTGTCCGTGGCAGTCTGCCTGGACAATCTTGGAATTACAGAGGTCATTGTACCTGTATTATGTGAAGGAATGGGTACGGTCCGCTGCCAGCATGGCATTTTACCAGTTCCGGTTCCAGCGGTAACCCATATTGTACAGCAGTGTGACCTGGATCTGCGGATCACTCCGGTACAGGGTGAACTGGTAACTCCTACAGGTGCGGCAATTGTGGCAGCAGTCCGTACTTCCTGCAAATTACCAGAGACCTTTGCAATTGAGAAAACAGGTATCGGAGCCGGCAAGAGGACTTATGAGTGTCCGGGAATCCTGCGTGCAATGCTGATTCACCCGGAAGAATCCCATAAACCGGAAAAAGCGGTGGGAATTCCGGCAGGAAATGAAAGTGCGGCAAATGAAACTGCTGAAATTTTCAATCGGGAAGCTGCTGCCAAAATTCAGACCGGTGTTACGGAAAGCGCGGATTGTGCAGATTACATCTACAAGCTGGAAACAAACATCGATGACTGCAGCGGTGAAGTACTAGGCTTTGTCATGGAGAAGCTTTTTGAGGCCGGTGCAAGGGATGTGCATTATACTCCTGTATATATGAAGAAAAACCGTCCTGCATGGCTTCTTACCGTAATCTGTAAGGAAGAAGATGTCCCGGGAATGGAAGCTTTGATTTTTGCAGAAACTACCAGTATTGGTATCCGCAGGGTCAGGATGGAGCGCACGATTTTGCCCCGGAGAAAGCGGAAAGTAATGATTCCCTTCGGTGAGGTGGAAGTGAAAATCTGCGGTTCAGAAGGAGCAGAGAAATGCTATCCGGAGTATGAAAGCCTGGCGGAAATCTGCAGAAAGACTGGAATTTCTTATGCAGAAGCCTACCAGATGGCAGTAGATGCAAGTAAGAATCTGGAATGATTGATGTTATTGGTCACGGAGTAACACAGTAACTGATTGATCGCTTCCAGGTTAAATCGCAATATTGCAACCTGGGAAAGAGTATGTTACAATACAGTTTGGCTTTTTTCCAAAAAGAAGTTTATATACGAATGCTTTGGATAAAACAGAAAGCCAAATTTTTCAAAATATAATGGAGTGAATATGAAGAAATATTTAGATAATCTCAGACAGTATCAGTTCCTGTTAAGTGAGCTGGTCAAAAAAGGAATCAAGCTGAAATATCGTCGTTCCTACCTTGGTATTTTGTGGTCCATGCTAGAACCACTGCTTTCCATGGTGGTACTGACAATTGTCTTCGGAACCCTGTATGGAAACACGGACAAAACATTCCCTGTATACATTCTTTCCGGACGTCTTCTGTACAGCTTTTATTCCTCTGCAACCAAAGCTGCGCTGAAATCCATCCGATCCAATGCAGCAATGATCAAGAAAGTGTATGTACCGAAATATCTGTATCCACTTTCAACTGTAATTTATAATTATATTATTTTTCTGATCTCCCTGGTTGTGCTTGCCATTGTAGGCGTGATCCTGGGTGTGAAACCGACTATTTATCTGCTTCAGGCACCGGTTGCCTTGATCATCATTCTGATCCTTTCCTACGGAAGTGGAATGTTCCTTGCAACTATCGGTGTATTTTTCAGAGATATTGAGTACCTCTGGTCTGTTGCCCTGATGCTGATCATGTATACATGTGCCATCTTCTATTATCCAAGCAAGCTGCTGAAGAGTGGCTGGGCATGGATCCTGAAGTTCAATCCTCTGTACTGTACCATTCAGATTTTCCGATCTGCAATCTTCGGAGAGCCTATGTATGCGCCATATGTAATTTATGCAGCTGCATTCAGCGTAGTGATCACCATCATCGGACTTGTATGCTTCAAGAAAAAACAGGATAATTTTATTCTGTACATCTAGAACCTGTTTGAAAAATCATTCCCTGCAGAAAGTATTTTTCAAACACGCTCTAAACTACCATTTACAGGAACATGTTAAGGAGAAAATATGAGCAAGACAGCCATTGAAGTCGATAACGTAAGCATGAAGTTCAACCTGAGCCGTGAGAAGGTTGACAGCTTAAAAGATTATATATTTAAAACCATTAAGAGAGAAATCCAGTACAATGAATTCTGGGCTTTGAAGAATGTAAGCTTCAGCGTGGAAAAGGGAGAACGTGTAGGTATCCTTGGTCTTAACGGAGCTGGAAAAAGTACTCTTCTTAAGGTGATTTCCGGTGTATTCAAGCCTACAGAGGGTCATGTGGACAAACATGGGAAAATGGTTCCCCTTCTGGAACTTGGCGCTGGTTTTGACCCGCAGTATACAGGAAAAGAGAATATTTACCTGTATGGTGCCATGCTTGGATATACCAAGAAATTTATTGACAGCAAATATGATGAGATTGTAGAATTCTCTGAACTTCAGAAATTCATGGATGTTCCGGTGAAAAATTATTCCTCCGGTATGAAATCCAGACTTGGCTTTTCCATTGCCACAGTAGTAGAACCGAAGATCCTGATCCTGGACGAGGTCCTTTCCGTAGGTGACGCCAAGTTCCGTAAAAAAAGTGAAAAGAAGATCATGAGTATGTTTGACTCAGGTGTTACCGTCCTTTTTGTATCCCATTCTCTGGAACAGGTACAGCGCCTTTGCAATAAGGCCATGATTCTGGAAAAAGGCAAGCTGATCGCATACGGCGACATTGATCCGATCTCTGAGCAATACAGTAAAATGATAGGTGGCTGATTATGAAAAAGGAATTAACCCGGGAAGTTTCCAGATATGACAAGCTGATAAAGCGTTTAGAAGGTGAAAAATGAAAATCCTGCAGGTAGGGCTGGGAAATAATCCTGGCGGTATGGAAGCATTTGTAATGAATTATTTCAGGGAACTGGCCAGACAGGGAGTATCCTTTGATTTTGTATCCATGTATGGAACGATTGCTTATGAGAAAGAAATCCAGGAGCTTGGTGGACGGGTTTTTTATGTTCCCAATATAAAAAAAGATTACTTTGGCTATATAAAGGCCTTTCGGAAGCTCCTTTCCCAGGAAAAGTACGATGTCGTGCATGTGAATATGCTTTCAGCAGCCAATATCGTACCACTTCGCCTGGCGAAGCAGGCTGGAGTGAGAAAGGTGATCGCACATTCCCATAACGCTTCAGCACCGGGAATTGTGCGTAAGCTGATGGATGGCATGAATCGTCCCAGAATAAAGCATTATGTGAATGAGAAGTTTGCCTGTTCCGAAAAAGCAGGCAGATGGCTGTTCGGAGATAAGGCTTTTGAACGGGGAGAAGTAACTTTGGTTGCAAACGCAATTGAGACAGATAAATATGGCTTTTCAGAGTCAAACAGGCGGAAAATCAGAGAGAAGCTGGGGATTTCCGGGGATGCCCTGGTAGTAGGGCATGTAGGCAGGTTTCAGGTTCAGAAGAATCATGAGGCCATTCTCCGTATTTTCCATGAAATCCAACGAAAAGAGCCAGCTGCAAGGCTTTGCCTTATAGGTGACGGCGAATTAAAGGAACAGATCCAGGAGCAGGCTAAGAAGGCGGGTGTCCTGGATAAAATCATATTTACGGGAGTATGTCAGGACGTGGAGCGGTACTTAAGCGCCATGGATGTTTTCCTGTTTCCTTCTTTATTTGAGGGACTTCCCTTTACTCTTCTGGAAGCTCAGGCCAATGGCCTGCCCTGTGTGATTTCAGACCAGATCACAGGAGAAGCAGTACTCTCCCGGGAAAATGTGACAATGATTTCTCTGGCAGAAAGCCCGGAGAAATGGGCCAAAGCTGTGTTTAAGATGAAGGAAGCCGGGAGAATCGAAAGAGAAGAAGCGGCCAGAAGGCTGGCAGAAGCAGGATTTGACATCCATAAGGAAGGGCAGAAGCTGATGCTTCTGTATGGCAGATAAGCTGACTGAGAAAGCTATAGAGCGTGTTTGAAAAAGGCTTTCTGCAAGATGTGCGTCACATTTCTAGACCGCAACCATTTAAAGAGCAGGAGAATAGGAATGGAAAAAATAGATTTTGTGCTCACCTGGGTGGACGGCAGTGACCCTGACTGGCTTGCACAGCGCAGGGAATATCAGCCTGGCAGGGGAACTGACGCCGGGGAGAGCAGATACCGCGACTGGGATAATCTCCAGTACTGGTTCCGCGGTGTGGAGAAATTTGCTCCCTGGGTAAATAAAATATATTTTGTCACATGGGGACATGTTCCAAAGTGGCTGAATACAGCGCATGAGAAGATTCAGATTGTAAAGCATGAGGATTTTATGGTGCCTGCTTATCTTCCTACCTTTAATATTAATTCCATAGAACTGAATCTTCACCGAATAAAAGGATTGTCAGAGCATTTCGTCTTTTTTAATGATGATATGTTTCTAATTGATTCCGTGAAACCGGAAGATTTTTTCAAAAACGGACTTCCCTGTGACTGCTGTATTGAGACCGCCCTTGTGCAGGACAATATCCGCAATCCTTTTGCCAATATTCTTATGAATGATGCAGCTCTTGTCAATATGCATTATAATAAAAAAGAAGTGATCAAAAAGCAGGCAAAAAAATGGTTCAGTCCGGCTTATGGAGCAATGCTCTTTCGCAATGTGCTGATGCTGCCTTATCGTGAATTTTCCAGTTTTAAATATTCACATCTTCCAAGTCCTTTTTTGAAAGCAACCTATTGGAAAGTATGGGACGAAGAGGGCGCTGTTCTGGATGAGGTTTGTAAGAATCGTTTCCGCACAGTATTCGATGTGAACCAGTACGTGATGAAATACTGGCAGTACATGGAGGGAAAATTCATGCCCCAGTCACCGAAGCTTGGAAGATTTTATACCATAGGAAAACATGATCAGCAGATTCACGATACCATTCGCAGACAGGCGTGTAAGATGATCTGCCTTAATGATGATGTGAATGTGGGTGATTTTGAGAAGCAGAAGAAAGAAATTCAGAGAAGCTTTGAAGTGATTTTTCCAGAGAAATCGTCTTTTGAGATGTAATTGCAAATAGCTTTTTTCAAAAGCACTCTGGTGTATCGTAATTTTATCAGGCAAATTATAGAAACGAGGCTAAGAGATGACAAAGGATTCCCTTAAAAGAAAAATAAAAGAAGAGGGGCTGGCTGGAAGTGTTCTTTATTATCTGGGCCGTTTTTTTTCAAAGGCGGAGCTTGCCCTGGTGGGAAAATGGTTCGGGAATCACGGGAAGCTCCGTCAGAACTGCATTGTGCTGAAAAACCGTACCATGCAGGACATGACAGACAATCCCAGGGCCTTTTATGAATATCTGATTCAGAATAAAATAAATGAGAACTATCAGATTATCTGGATGGTTTCCGATAAGAAAAAATGTGAGAAACTGAAATGCAAGAATGTTAAATTTGTAACAGCAGAGAATAAATATGGCTGGTCCAGCCCCCTTGCTTATTATTATGGCGCTGTTGCAGGATTTTTTTTCTATACAAACAATACAGCTTACCTGAATTTTTACCATTGTAAAGGACAGACCACAGTGAATATGTGGCATGGCTGCGGCTATAAGGATGCAGCCAAAGACAACAAGCCGCCTGCAGGAAAAAGCATGATGCATTTTGACCATGCCATGGTGCCGGGACCTGTGTTTGTGGAAACAAAATCCCGTTACTGGAACTGTGAGAAAGAGAAGATTCTTGCCCTTGGCTACCCAAGATATGACTGGATGCTCCATCCGTCTGTCAGCCGTGGAGAGGCGCTGGAGAAGCTTTTTTCCCATAAGGATATGAAAACCGTGATCTGGATGCCTACTTTCCGAAAAAGTGAGGTGCTGATCAGCGCAGAGAATGAAATTGAACTTCCCTTTCAGCTTCCAGCATTGGAGAGCGAGGCAGAGCTGAAAGCCTTGGATGTTCATTTAAGGGAATGCAAAATATTTCTGATCATCAAAAAACATCCTCTTCAGTCTGGCTGGTCCCTGGATGAAGGTGCGTATACCAATATCCGTTATGTGACAGAAGAAATGCTTCAGAAATCGGGCATTCAGCTGTATGAGCTGGTGGGACTTATGGATGGACTGATTTCGGATTATTCCTCCATTGCAGTAGACTATATGCTTCTTGACCGGCCTCTGGGATATGTGCTCACAGACCTGGAAAGCTATCGAAATACAAGAGGATTTGTATTTGAAAATCCGGAAGCATATATGCCAGGTGAGAAGATTTTTGATTTAGAGGATCTGAAGGACTATTTTTCCCATATTGCAGTGGGAGAGGATCCTTTTAAAGAAGAGAGAAGAAGATTATTGCCTGCAATGCACACTATGCCAAAGAAGTCAGGTTACTGCGAGGCACTTGCAGAGTATTTGAATATAAAGTAAAATAAAAGCAGAAGTTACCCATCCAAAAAGGTTCTAGTACATCATTTCGTAAATAATTATATCAATCGGATTCACAGACAAGTGAGTGGTATAGTTATTTAGAAAACAATGTGCTATGATTATTTTTTCGAAAAAAACAGATACAGGAGAGGGATAAATGGGAAAGGTAATCGGATACACACAGGGAACTTACGATATGTTTCATATCGGTCATCTGAACCTGATCAAAAATGCCAAAAGAAGATGTGATTATCTGATCGTAGGCGTAAATACAGATGAGCTTGTGGAAAGCTATAAGAATAAAAGACCTATCGTGCCATTGGAAGAGCGGGCTGAGATCGTCCGGTCCATTAAATATGTGGACGAGGTGATCATCACGAATACCCTTGATAAAAAAGAAATCTGGGATAAGATCCGTTTCGATGAAATTTATATCGGAGATGACTGGAAGGGAAATGAGCGCTGGGAGCGCACCGGGAAAGAGATGGAAGCCCTGGGAGCCAGGCTGGTTTATCTTCCCTACACCAAAGATACTTCTTCTACAATGCTTCGTGAGAAACTGAAAGAGTATTAATGCGGACTGATTTAGAGCCTTTTTTAAACAGGCTCTGGATTGTAATATATTAAGAAAGGTAAAATCCATGGAAAGAGCACAGAGAATTCTAAAGAAATTTTCAAAAATCTTGAAAGAGCAGGGCGCAGGACCTTTGTTCACCACTTTCAAAGGCTATGTGACTTACGCTTTATATGACCGCTGGAAAGTGAGAAGACTTCGTAAATTCCCCCCGCGTATGGTGAAAAACAGAATCCTGTTTGAGACAAATGATGATTTTACAGACAATTGCCGGGCTCTTTTTGATTATATGGTTGCAAATGGATATAATAAAAAATATGAGCTTGTCTGGCTGGTTCATGAGCCGGAGAAGTATAAGAAATACCAGGCGGAGAATGTGAAGTTTGTTCGCAATTTCAAGAAGAACACGACGATCCGCAGGGCAGCAGCTTACCGCTATGCATTGACCTCAGCCTTTATTTTCTACACCCAGGCATTTAATTGGATCGGAATGGCAAGAAAGGGTCAGACTTTTGTAAATCTCTGGCATGGCTGCGGCTACAAGGCGAACAAGAACAACCGCAAGGTATTTTTCGACTACTGTCTGGTGCCAGGAGATGTGTTTATTGAGACGAAGAAAGAGTTCTTTGGCTGCAGTTCCAGGAAGCTTCTTGCACTTGGCTATCCCCGTTACGATCAGATGATGAAGGGCAGCGACGCCGCAAGAGCATATAAGGAAAAGCTTCTGAAAGCAGCTGACAGTGACAGGCTGATCCTGTGGATGCCTACCTACCGTCATGCAAGCAGCGAGAGACTGAATGAGGAAACGCTGAACAATGAATTTAATATTCCGATCCTGGACGATAAGGAGCGGCTTCTTGCTTTTAATAATTTCTGTCGTGATAATCATGTACTTGTGGTAATTAAGAAGCATTATCTCCAGATTCCATATGACTTTGGAGAAAATGTGCTGACAAACATTGTTTACTTGGAAAATCAGGATCTGGAAGACAATGGCTTGCAGCTGTATGAGTTTATCAACTGTTCGGATGCCCTGATTTCTGACTATTCCTCTGTGGCAATTGATTATCTGCTTCTCAACAGACCTATTGGATTTACCCTGGATGACTATGATGCCTATACGGAGTCCAGAGGATGGGTATTTGAAGATCCACTGGAATACATGCCAGGAGAACACATTTACAATGTACAGCAGTTTGAACAGTTTGTTCTGGATGTCAAAAATGGAAAAGATGACTATGAGAATCAACGTAAGGCAATTCTTGCAAAGACTCATAATGTAACAGATAATTACTGCAAACGTGTTCTGGATTATTTCAAAATTACGGTATAACAGAGAAAATACGAAAGCCTTTTTTACATGCTTCAGGATTTATCCCGCAAAAGGAGGAAGCCCCTGCAGGGGTGGTATATAACATGAAAATATGTATCTGGATAACAAAAATCTTTGATCTGGGCGGAACCAAGAGAGTGGTTTCCCTGTTGGCCAACGAGCTGGTGAAAGAGCATGAAGTGACGATCATGACTTATGAAGACCGCTTTCGTGAAGACCGCACCATGTATCATTTAAGTGAAGATATCAATGTGGATTTCATTGACAACAGCCAGTTCGTGAATAAGCATCATACCCCGGCTTTCTGCGCCCGCTATCTGGTGAAGAAGCTCAATGACAGATCTGGTCTGTTTAATAAAAAAAGCCTGAATCCCATTCTTGCAGAAGCAATTTTTCCCCAAAAAACAAGAGAAAAATGGGTGGAATATTTCAATTCCCAGGATTATGACGTGATCCTTACCACAGCATCCTTAAGCCTGAGACTTGCCATGATCGCGCCCCGGCTGAAAGCCGCAACCATCGGCTGGCAGCATAACTGCTATGACGGATACCTTCATGTGAAGCCTGTCGTCTTCTGGCAGCAGGAGAACCTTCTTCAGCAGTATCTGCCAAATCTGGACCGCTACATTGTGTTAAGTGATTATGATAAGCGGGACTATATGGAGAAGCTTGGAATAGATTGTGAAGTAAAAATCAATCCCAGAAGCTTTGTCAGTGAAAAGAAGTGCGATGTGAAATCCAAACGTTTTCTTATGGCGACCCGTTTCGTATATGCCAAAGGACTGGATCTTATGATGGAATCCTTTGAAGAGTTCTGCAAAGAGGATTCGGAGTGGGAGCTTGATATCATCGGAGACGGAGATCTTTTTGACCAGATCAGGGCAGACGCGAAGAAGCGCCATCTGGAGAAGCGTGTCCATTTTGTAGGATATACCAATGAGCCTGAGAAGTATTATTTGAATTCTTCTGTTTTCCTTCTTCCATCCAGATGGGAGGGCTGGCCTATGGTGATTATGGAAGCCTTTGAGTTTGGCCTTCCGGTGATCGCTTATCATATGGGCGCCATGGATCTGATTATTGATGACGGAAAGACCGGTTTCCTTCCTGAAGCGTTTGATCCCCACAAATTTGCCCAGGCCATGCTGAAACTGGCACATGATGAAGAGCTTCGTGCCCGGATGTCTGCGAATGCCATTGCCAAGTCTGATGATTTCTCTATCGATAAGGCTGTGAAAGAATGGGACGGACTTTTTGAACGTGTAGTTGCGAAGAAGAGGGGGAAGTGACATGAAGATCACCGTGAACAACCTGAAGAAGCTGGTGAAAAGGATGGTCCGCCCGGATGAAAATTCCGGTAAAGAAAAGGACACTTTTGAGGCTGCCTTAAAGAGAGCCAGGGATGAGGCAAAATACAATCTTACGGAGGAGCTTCGGGAGAAGTACGCGGATTTTCTTGACAGTCCCATAAAAGAAAAATGTATACTATACGAGGCATTTGGGGGCAGAGGCATGACCTGCAGCCCTCATGCCATTTTCAAGTATTTGCTGACCCAGACAGAATTTCAGGAGTATCTCCATGTCTGGGTCATTGACGATTTTTCGGATAATGAACCCTGGATGGGACTTTACAGGGATGATCCAAATGTGAAATTTATTAAATTCCAGTCTGTAGAATACAGGGAATATCTGGCTACAGCCAAATATCTGATCAATAATGTAAGCTTTCCCGGATATTTTACCAAACGCAAGGAGCAGATCTTTGTGGATACCTGGCACGGAATCCCATTAAAAACCATTGGATTTGACATTCCGGCAGGCAAGGTGAGTGCAGGAAATACAGTAAGGAATTTCCTTGCAGCAGACTATCTGATCGCGCCCAATCATTTTATGACAGAGATTTATGAGAATGCGTTCAAAATGAAAAATCTTTATCCCGGAAAAATTCTGGAAATCGGGCAGCCACGTAATGACAGTTATTTTCACACAGACCGGGAAAACGTATTTAAGAAGCTACAGATGGCAGGCGTGGAGGCAGATCCAAAGAAGAAGCTGATCCTTTATGCGCCTACCTGGAAGGGCAGCAGGTATTCCAGCCCTGATACCAGCCTGGATGCCTATGAGAAGATGATCCGCACCATCGAGGAGAATGTGGATACCAGGGAGTACCAGGTGCTGGTGAAGCCTCATCAGATTGTATACTACCACATTAAAGACACAGTAGGGATAACCGGACAGTATATTCCTGCAACCGTAGATACCAATGAGCTTCTTCGTGCTACAGATGTTCTGATTTCCGATTATTCCAGTATTTATTTTGACTATCTGGTATCAAAAAAGCCCATTTTGTTCTTCATCCCGGATCTTGCAGAATATAAGAATTACAGAGGCTTATACTTTGGAATTGATAAGCTGCCGGGGCCTGTTGCAGAAACTTATGAGCAGCTTGGAGATTATGTGAAGGATGCCGAAAGAGCCATGGAGCCATACCGGAAGGTTTACGAAAGGGAAGCTGCCTGGGCGTGCCCGCAAGATGACGGAGAGGTCTGCCGCCGCCTTGCAGACATTGTATTCCACGGAAAAGAAGATTCCCGGTGCATATCCTGTCAGGATGAGGCGCAGTTACCAAAGAAAAAGCTTCTGATGTATGCCGGTGATTTTTCTGAGGGAGATGACACCGAAGCATTTCTTGGGCTTGTAGAGAACCTGGATTTTCAGAAATACGATGTTACCCTGCTTGTGTGCGGTGGTGGAGACGATTTTGCAGAAGAACAGATCATAGGTCTTCCTGCCGGGCTTCGGATCCTTTACCGTGGTCAGCCTTTTAACGGAAAAGCGGAGGAAATCGCGAAGAATGAGCTGTTTTTGAAGGGAAAAATAAAAGATATTCCACATGCTTTTTACAAGAGAGAGGCAAGGCGCCTGTTTGGAGAGGCGAAATTCGACTGTGCAATTGACCTTACCGAGAAAAAGAGCCTGTTTTCCGTGGTGGTAAAGGAGATGGAGGGTGTTCGGTTTTTCCAATACAATGCACGTTTTGTCCGGGAAAAACAGATTGCAAAGGAGCTGGCAGGCCAGCAGGTAATCGTATCTGCCACAGAAAGCTACTTTATTGCCAGATACCAGGGAAGCAATCCAGCTGTTATTACCGTGGAAGCCATTCCGGCACCGGATACAGAGAAAATCAATTATATCTGTATGTACCAGCAGAAAGCCCAGAACGTTCTGAAAGCCTTTTGCCGTCTGGAGAAAAATACCTGTCTGTACATTACCGGAAAAGGGAAAGGGTATCAGAAGCTGAAAGCTATGGTTTCAGAGCTTCACCTGGAGGGAAGGGTGATCCTTACCGGATGGCTTGAGAAACCCTTTGCATTTATGAATCTGTGCGATTATTTTATCTGCCCGGAAGGGGAAGAAGAAAGCCTGGGTACCCTTGCTGCAAAAACCATGAATATGAAGCTGCTGGCAGAAGACTGCACAACAGAGATGCCTTACAGCTTTCAGGCCAGGTCCTGGAATCAGGAACAGTGTGAGAAGCTGGATGAGCTGATAGAAGGTAAGAGGACTTCAGATGAATGAGATAGAGAAGATTTTGAAAGATAATATGGAGGATTATGAGAGCGTGAAGCGTCAGGCTCTGAAATTCATCCATGAGAATAAGAAAGAACTTTCCAAAAACTATGCCTACGCAGAGGTATGCGGGAATCCGGTGGATGCTTCCCATTTTTTCTTCCTTATAGATGAAAAAAAGCCTGGCAGTGACCTGCTTCTGGAAATGCTGGACTATGCGCTGAAGAAGTATGTTTCCTCTGAGAAGGCGAGTGTTACGGCCTGCATAAAAGGCGGTTTTCATCTGGTGAAAAAAACAGGTGTGGACTATGTAAAAGAGGAAAGTCGTGAATATCTGGAGGCGCTTTCCCAGGCAGGTTACATTATCGGTAATATGGTTCTGCCAGGCTCTTTTGTGAAAAAAGAAACACAGGTTTATTTTAATCCCATGCTGGAAATTTATGATAGGAAGTCTGTGGAGACTGCAGAATTTCTCTCAGTTACGGCAAGGGAGCTTCTGAAAACAGATTATATCTGCGCTCCGTCTAAGAGTAAAGCGAAGGAAGCATGGCTGGAAAAATGCACCCTGGGAAAAGTCTATGATGGAAAAGTGATCATAGAGAAAAAGGAAGGATTAAAAGAAGGCAGAGGCAGTCTTCTGGAGTGTATCCGAAGTCAGAATGCAGTGCCTGGAATGGAGTTTTTCTCCCTTCGAAATCAGGAGGAAAGGAAGAAAGTCCTGATCCTTAGCAGCTGGAAAGCCGAGCGGGAGGCTAAGCTTGTTGTCCGAAAGCTTGCAGACAGTATGGACAGGGAAAAATATGATACGGTTATTTATAGTGGCTGGCTTGGAAGCAAGGGAGATGTGAAAGAATTTCTCGCCTTTGAAAAAGAGCTTCCAAAAGTGATGGGCGCAGGAAGGATGACTCTGAGTGAGGAAGATTTCCTGAATTACCGTATGATTGAGAAAAATCCGGCTCTTTATCTGGAAAATCCGGAAATACGAAGATATATGCGAATGCTTGCCCAAAGAGAGTGGGGCAGGCTGTTCGGCAGCAGTTCCTGGGATGTGGTGATCATGGCTGGAAGTACAGGGTATCTGCCATATTATCTGGCAGCAGAGGCACCGGCGAAAATGAAAGTTCTGGTGGATCTTGATTTTCTGCCTTACATCCATGAAAAATATCCGGCAAGATGGCGAAAAGCCCTTACTGTATTTGACCGGATATATGCTCCGGCAGATTGCCAGCAGCTGGGAGACTACGGAAAGGAAAACCGCCTTCGGATAATGCGCCTTCCGGTACTTGCTGCAGCCAGACCAGAGGAGAACCAGGCGGAAACGGTTTCCTACAATGGTGAGACTTACCTTGTGTGTGGAAAATGGAACCTGCAGGGAGAGCGTATTTCCATGAAGCTGGTACAAAAGCCGGTTCCGGGAAGTATTCTGGTAAATGGTGAGCTTGCACCAACGGCAGAGCAGAAAAAAGCATTGGAGCAGCTATCGAAGGAGCACAGGATTTATGTGCTGGGGGCACAGAGTGCCGCCTATAAAAGCCTTTTGCCAGAAGCAGTGATCCTGGATGGATATGTGAAAAAAGAACTGTATCTGCAGTCTGCGGCCTGGGAATTTTTTGGAGCCTTTGAGGGCTATGTGGGAAACCAGGCCTTGGAATATGATGCATTGGAAAGAATATGTAAAACTTTTGGAGTGAAGGAGGACATTCCTTGATTCGTTCAGGGAGTGTCCTTTTTTATAAAATGGGGGGAAGTATGAATACGAAAAATAAAACCGGGAAATTCCGGATCATTTTCCGTTTCCTGAAAGGAAATATCCGGTTCTTTGTGGGGACGCTATTATTTTCGGTGCTGTTTACAGCATGTAATGCGTTGATCCCACAGATCGTGAAATACACAGCAGACCATATTCTGGTGCTGGATGGAATCCCGGATGGTCTGAATGTGCGGCAGACACTGCTTTTGTCAGCACTTCTGGTAGCTGCTTCGGCAGTTCTTTCGGGAGTTTTTAATTACTTAAGTAAAATGTGCCTGGCAAAAGGCTCAGAGAATTTCCTGAAATCCATCCGTGACACCTTGTATCACCACACCCAGTATCTGCCTTTTTCCTGGCATGTAAAGCACCAGACCGGGGAGATCATCCAGAGATGTACCTCTGACGTGGAAGTGATCCGTAATTTTGTGTGCAGGCAGCTGCCTGAGGTGTTTCGAATCTGTTTCCTGATCGTACTGTATCTGGGAATCATGTTTTCCATGAATGTGCAGATCACACTGGCTGCGGCAGCTTTTTTCCCGGTGATCATCGGTTATTCCTGCTATTTCTATTCCAGGATCGGGAAACGTTTTCAGGATGCTGATGAGGCGGAGGGGGCACTTTCCAGTACCGTGCAGGAGAATCTGACTGGAGTTCGTGTAGTGCGTGCTTTTGGTAGAGAAAAGTATGAGATCGATCGGTTTGATGAGAAAAATAATGCCTACTCCAATTTGTGGGTATATCTTGGAAAACTGATGAGCGTTTACTGGGCATCGGGAGATTTGATCACCAACCTGCAGGTGCTGGTGGTTATGGTGACTGGTGTTGTTTTTGCCGTGAATGGACGGATCACATTGGGCGAGTTTATGGCATTTATTTCCTACAATGCGTCTCTGACCTGGCCGGTGCGAAGCCTGGGAAGGATTATTTCAGATATGAGTAAGGCTGGGGTTTCCATGGAGCGTGTGGCTTATATTCTGGAGGCTGAGGAAGAGGATGCTGCTGTAAAGTGTGAAGCTAAGTCTACAGACAGAAATGAAAATGCAGAGAATATTGTGAAAAAGAAGAAGGCAGGACAGAGTGAGGCAACTCTGGATTATAAGATTCCTGCGCGGACAGCAGAGCGAACGAGTGAGGATTCCGAAAATAAAGGCTGTGGAGAAAAGCAGACTTTGGGACATATCATTGGAATGAAACCTGCCATGGATGGCGATATCTGCTTCCGCGATGTATCTTTCAGTTATTCCCCAGACCACCCGGTCCTGAAAAATATCAATTTCACAATCCCATCCGGAAGCACCTTTGCAATCCTTGGCACAACCGGAAGTGGAAAATCAACTCTGGTTCATTTACTGAACCGTTTATATGATCTGCCGGAAGACTGCGGCAGTATTACCATTGGTGGTACAGACATTCGTGACATTGACCGTCAGTACCTGCGCCAGAACATCGGCATGGTACTCCAGGAACCGTTCCTTTTCTCCAGAACCATCCGTGAGAATATTGGCATCACAAAGGAGAAGCTTCTGGATGAAGAAATCCGCCATGCAGCGGAGATTGCCTGTGTAGATGAGTCAATTCTCCATTTTACAGACGGATATGACACCATCGTAGGTGAACGTGGCGTCACTTTGTCCGGTGGACAGAAGCAGCGTGTTGCAATTGCCAGAATGCTGATGAAAGAAGCTCCGATCCTGGTATTTGACGATTCCCTATCCGCAGTAGATACGGAGACAGACAACAAGATCCGCAAAGAACTGAAAAAAGAGATGGAGAAAGCAACGGTTATTATGATTTCCCATCGGATCACATCTCTTATGCAGGCTGACTGTATTATTGTGATGGACAAGGGAGTAATCCAGCAGATGGGTACCCATGAGGAACTGATCCACCAGGAGGGACCATACAAAGACATTTATGAGATCCAGATGAACAGCGACATCCGTCTCATGGAAGGAGGTGCAGCATGCGAATAGAAGAAAAAGAATATACAAAGTCCATTGACATTTCCATCTGGAAAAAGGTTTTTCCATTCCTTGCACCCCGGAAAAATGTGCTGATTATGGTAATTGTGATGAATATTCTCTGCTCAGTAGTGGATATTATCATGCCGTTATTTCAGCGACAGGCCATTGATTCCTTTATCGAGAAAAATACTCTGGCAGGACTTGGAGGATTTATTGCGCTGTATATTGCAGTGATCGTCTTTCAGATGTGGTCCGTCATCTGTTTCACCAGAGGCTGCATGACACTTGATGTGGAAACAGGCCGTGATATGAAAAGGGCATTGTTTGTTCATCTTCAGAAGTTGTCTTTTTCCTACTACAATGCAACTCCGGTTGGATATATCCTGTCCAGGGTAATGAACGACGTAGCCAGGATCACAGAGTTAATCGCCTGGGATGTGATCGATATGCTGTGGGCTATCTTTTATGTAGTGGGTGTGTTTGTGGCAATGCTGTTTCTGAACTGGAAACTGGCTCTGGTGATCATGCTGATCGTTCCAGCTATTGCAGTTCTTACCTGGTATTTCCAGAATAAGATCCTCACATGGAACCGTCAGGTGAGAAAAATCAATTCCAAGATCACAAGTGGCTACAACGAAGGAATTATGGGCGCGAAAACTGTGAAATCCCTGGTTGTGGAGGAGAAAAACTTCCGGGAGTTTGCCTCTGTCACTGAGGAGATGAGAAGTGCGTCTATCAAGGCTGCCAGATTAAATGCAATTTATATTCCACTGGTAGTTTTCTTTGGAGCTCTGGCAACTTCCCTTGTACTGGAGCGTGGCGGCATTATGGTTCTGAATGGAAGTATGGACATAGGAACACTTGCTGCATTTACTGCATATGCAGTTGGAATTTTTGAACCAATTCAGAGACTTGCAGGAATTTTGTCCCAGTGCATTTCTGCTCAGGCAAATATTGAGCGGGTGACCTCCCTTCTGGAAGAGAAGCCCCAGGTGGTAGACTCCCCAGAGGTTCTGGAAAAGTATGGAGATTTCTTTGATCCCCACAAGGAGAACTGGGAACCCATTAAAGGCGACATTGAGTTTGAAAACGTTTCATTCCAGTATCCCGATGGAAAAGAAGAGGTGCTCAGCAACTTCAACCTGAAAATTCCGGCTGGGACCAATGTGGCAATCGTCGGAGAGACCGGTGCAGGAAAAAGTACGCTGGTGAATCTGGCTTGCCGTTTCTTTGAGCCCACTAAGGGAAGGATCCTCATCGACGGCAGAGATTACCGTGAACGAAGTCAGTTGTGGCTGCACAGCAACATCGGTTATGTGCTTCAGAATCCCCATCTGTTTTCCGGGACTGTGATGGAGAATATCCGTTATGGAAGACTGGATGCCACTGATGAAGAAGTAAAGGCTGCTGCGAAGGCGGTTCATGCCGATGAGGTAGCCGAAAAGCTTGACAAAGGTTATGACAGTGACGTAGGTGAAGGCGGCGACCGTCTCTCCACCGGAGAAAAGCAGCTTCTTTCCTTTGCCCGCGCAGTACTGGCAGATCCTGCCATTTTCGTTCTGGACGAAGCAACTTCCTCTATCGACACCAAAACCGAGCAGCTGATCCAGCAGGCCACAGACAAACTGCTGAAAGGGCGAACTTCCTTCCTGATCGCTCACAGATTATCTACAATCCGTAATGCCGACCTGATTCTGGTAGTCCGGGATGGTAAGATTGTAGAGCAGGGAAAACACAAGGAACTGTTGGCGAAGAAAGGCTACTATTACCAGTTGGTACGGCAGCAATTTGCGGATGAGGAGTCCAGGAAGGTACTTAGCTAAGTTGCTATTTAGTGTGTTGAAAAGTTCTTCAGTAGGGACGCATTTGGACAATGTGTATTACTCACTCGCCGGCGCAACGCTACAGCGAAC
>OGDN01000565.1_pt1 | contig 73969 bp, 61 predicted proteins | sample 1570271 | NCBI WGS metagenome assembly OGDN01 (sample SAMEA4384481, study PRJEB24528) | human gut metagenome | reverse complement strand
TTTCGTGCCGCTTCGTCAATCTCGGCGCAATACTGTCTTACGTACACCCAGCTATGGGGTGGGTTCTTTTTCATTTCATCTGTAACGTCTCTCTCCCAAGTCGTCTTTAACTGAGCGAAGCACGTACTTGGTTAGGATATCGATCCCCGCGCCCTGTGGGCGAAACAGGGGTGCGATATCACCTGGGAGAGTCAGAACCGCAACGCCTTATTTTCCGGTTGTCTTCAAGCCAATGTGCAGTACTTATGCCTGGGAAAGTAGGACACTGTTGAATTCCGAAGCATCCGCTTGTAACTTAGGGATTACATTTTTTGCACGGTTGATAGCCGTTGGCGATGACTTCATCCCTTGAACCCGTGTAGGTTGTGCGGTTTTTATCTTTGATGGACTTGGCGCTGGCACAATCGGCATAATGGAATTTCTTCGTATTTTTGTTAAGCACATACGTGGTTTCGTCTGTGTTAATGGCTGAAGAAGCGTCGATTTTTGCATTGACGTAATCCTGAAGGGCGACGAGTTCTTCGACATTCAGCGTGTCTACCGAATCATAAATGGCTTGAAGTTTTTGGGATGGGGCGGCAAAAGCCAACGCGGGCAGCAGCAAACAGAAAACGAGCAGACTACAGATGATTCTTTTCATGGGAAAACCCCCTTTTTGTCTTTTGTAGAATTATTATATACATGTTATATCTTAAAAATCAATCATAAATATCCAAATTGGATATAATTTTGCGAAAAAGTGAGAACAGATATCCAAAGAGGTCTGTCCTCACTTCTATTTATCAGGTAGCTATGCCGGTTTGCAGGTCAATCGTGATGAGCTGATTATTTTCCAAATCCTGCACGGGCAGGGTATGAGCAGTCAAATCGATTTCGGCACTGGGAATGGATAAAACAAGGCAGTTCAGCTGTTTCCGGTCGTCATAGATATTGAAAACGAAGGCGTCCGGATGATTTGAACAGGTATAATCCAGCGGGACACGCGGCCCGTAATCGGTGTTGTCGTAATACAGATAGATATTGGTCACCGTGTCAATTTGCGTGAGTAGAATTTCGCGGATGCGGTTGGTTTTCACCTGTTCGGCGTTGACCGAAACCTGTATGACGGTTGCTGCGTCGGGTTTAGGAATATCTAAAACATAGATTTCTTGGCTCGTCAACTGTCCGGGCGTTTCCATGATGCCGCAATCCAGATGAATCGAGCGGACTTGCGCGGCTTCTTCGGATGTGAGCATCCAACGGAATCGGCGCATGGCTTCACTGCCTTTGCGTTCCCCTGAACCGAGGACGGAACCCGTTTCTGGAACCGAATCTGCCCAAATATCAGCTTCGCAGTAAAAGCCAAGCGGAACAAAACCTTCCGCACGAGCGTCGTCGGCTTCCGTGAAGTCTGCATAATCGCCGAGAACGTCGTTGCAGGCTGAATAGCGCGCGTCGCTCGGCGAAGCAAGCACATCCAGCGCCAGCAGACGGCCGTCAAAATACAGGTTTTCAATCGTCCAAGTCATGCTGACGCCCTGCGTGCCGCTTTGACTGAACGCGGGCTTGTCATTGGCTTTTGCCGACGCGCCGCCGCAGACAACAAGCAGTAAAGTGAGCGGCAGAGCGGCAAGGCGTGTCCAAGGAATCGAACGTTTGCGCATGAAATACACTCCTTTTCGGTTGAAAATGGGTCGCTTTCGGAACCGTTCCGCCATATAAAACGATATATGATATCCATTTCATCCCAAATTCGGGAAAAAATGGACGAAGATGCCCCACGTATGCTATACTCTTGCGCAAAGGAGGGCGAAACCATGCGCATTTTGCTTGTGGAGGATCCAGAAACCTTCGATTTCTGGTGAGGCGAGGCAAAGCCCCAAGCAAAAGCGATTTCAAAAAACTTTTTCGTTTTCAAACTTGGTTTAATCTTCGGGTGCTATTCTTACAGCGTTCCAAGGAACGGGAGCCAAAAAGAAAAAGAATGAATCCCGATGATAAGGAAGAAACAAAGATGAAAACGAAAATGAAAGTTGCGGTCTGCACCCTGCTTTGCATGACGATGGCCTACGCCGCGGCGAATGCCGAGGGCGGAACAACGAACAGCACGAACAGCGGGCGGCCGCAGACGCAGCAGAGCCAGATGAAGAACAGAAAGAAGAAGGGCATGCAGCAGGGTCAGGCGCCGGATATGAACGGCCAGAACAACGGCCAAAAGCCGAACGATGGCGCACAGGAGAATCGGCAGCAGAACGGCAATAACAAGCAGAACTCAAACAACGGCATGCAGCAGAAGCCGGATGACCAGAATGTGCCGAAGGATATGCCCAGCCGCGTTGACACCAGAAAACTGCTGGAGGATGGCGTGATTGATGAGGATACGTATAACGCAAATATCTCAAAGAGAACGCGCCGGAGAAGCCGGAAGGCGAACAGGATGATACCCAGCAGCCGCCGGAAAAGCCGGAGGACGAAGCGGATGACGACAGCGCCGATCAGCCCGAACTGCCTGAAATCGGCGGCGGTCTGGATGAAGCGCAGCTCAAGAGCCTGCTCGATGCGGGTGTGATTACGCAGGAGCAGTATGATACGCTGCTGGAGCTGCTGACGGGCAGCGGAGACGCGGCGTAAAAACAAAATCCAATCAGGTGGAGTTGGATATAAATATTCCCATCAATCAGCAAGAAAATTCCCGCGCGTTTCGTCTAATCATCAGAAAGGGTGATCCGGATGAAACGCGCGCTTTTTTGTCTGCTGGCGGCTTGGCGTATGGCCTTCGCCTTTATCGGTGTGCGTGCCGAAAATGTGACGATGATGACGGATGTGTTTGGCAATGAGCGTTTTTCCGTTGTGGAGGAAGCGGCGCGCCGATTTCTGCGCTATGAGCGCAAACAGGGGAATGAATGGAAAACCGCCTGGAAAAACGATGCGATTCTGCCTGACGGCGAGATGGGCTGGCTGAATATAAACGGCGATGCCGGCAGCGGCCAATGGCACACCGTGTGGTTTACGCGGGAGACGGGTCCGCAGGTGAGCGTCTATGGTTCGCGAGATGAGGAGGCAGAACACGAAGACTTCAGCCTGGTTTTGGAACAGGGGCCGGACGGAGACTGGTTCGTCGTGACCTATGACGACGCGGAAACCGATCTGTGCGCGTGGCTGTTCGAGGACTGCGTCCTCTTCTGCGACAGCGTGCCGGATATCGCCAAAGGCATCTGCGAAGAAGCGCCTAACCGCGACGCGGCGGCGTTTGATCCGGAAGAACTGCGGATGATGGAAGGAAACATCGTGCCCTACGATGCGTCCGAAACCGAGCGCTTTTCGGTCGCGCGCGAGGATGGCTTAAATGAGCTGAGGCTGGAAAAGAAGATGGATGGCCCGGTGATCGTGGATCTTTTTGCCAACGCCGAACCGCTGTATATTGCGCTGGACGAAAAGGCGGTTTGCCCCGTCCATACGCGTCCGAGCAAAGTCAGCCCGCGCGCGGCGAACGGCAAGGCGGCGGTGTCGCTGACGGATTGGCTGATGCTGCTCTGCCGAAAAGGCGACTGGGCGTTTGTGCTCTATGAAACAACGCCCGGCTATTATCGGACGGGCTGGATCGAAGGTGCGCAGAACGACAGGCTGGAACGCGCCGTTCAAATGACGCAGGAAGCGGCGTTTGCCTGGTACGGCGGAACCATCAACAAAGACACCGCGCTGATGGATGATCCGGTTTGCGCAAGCGGCGTGCTTGGCACGGTGCCCAAAGGGACGCGCGCAACGTATCTGGATGTGATGGAGGCCCGGAAGGCGGACGACAGCGAAACGGAAACGCTGGTTTATGTCGAAACGACGCTGAACGGGGAAATATGGCGCGGCTTTATCCGCGAGGACGATATCGATCTGGATGATATGACGTCGTTCGGTTGAGGTTTGACGCGCAGGCCAAACGGTGCTATGATGAAATCATTCTGATATCGGAGGCACACATATGATCAGCAAAACCTATCCGCTCGGCAGTTTTGAGCGCTATCCGTATGTCGTCATCCTTTCGCGCATGGAGGGAAAATTTCTGCTCAGCCGCCATAAACAGCGCACGACATGGGAATTTCAGGGCGGTCATATCGAGCAGGGCGAAACGCCTTTGCAGGCCGCCAAACGCGAACTGTTTGAAGAATCCGGCGCGGCGGCGTTTGAAATCGAGCCGCTCTGCGATTACTGGGCGGGCAGTGAAGACGGGAAGAGCGGCGCATGCGGCGTGGTTTTTACGGCAGAAATTCAAAAACTCGGCCCGCTGCCTGAAAGTGAAATGGCTGAAACACGGCTGTTTGAAAGTCTGCCCGAACAGATGACGTATCCGGCGATCACTGCGGCGATTATGGCGTATTGGGGGAAAAATATTCAGCCTCACGGATTGACGCAAGGCTGAATAGGTATTAAAATGTAAACAAGTCAAAAATCCCCGCGCGAACCGAACGAGTTGTTCGATATTGCGCGGGATTTTTTCAGCTGTTTTGTTTTTTGGCAAGCACGATCCCAGCGTGCTCTTGAGCGTTTCCAAATTCAGCGGTTTGGCGATGTGCGCGTTCATGCCCGCGTCCAGTGCGTCGTGTACATCTTTGACAAAGACGTTGGCCGTCATGGCGATGACGGGGATGCTCTGCGCTTCCGGATGGTCAGAGGCGCGGATGAGCCGCATTGGGCAAACCGTAAGCTTGAAAAAGCCGTCGCACAGAGAAAAGCTTTTTGACGGATGAGAAAATCTCTCTATGAAAAAACCTCCCTCAAGAAAGGGAGGCGGGCAAGACGGAGAAGTTCACAGCCCCATCTTTTCGACATATTCTTCCAGGCACCAGTTGTTCTGGGTCATGGTTTGGGCCGCTTCAACGCCGACATAGCGGAAATGCCAGCTTTCGGCGACGAAGCCCGTCAGCTTCTGCTTATCCGCCGTGAAGCGGACGACAAAGCCATATTTTGCGCAATGTTCATGCAGCCATTTCTGCTGTGCCGTTCCGGTGAAGCTCACATTCGGCACGGTGATGTCAAACGCCAGCCCAGTCTGATGCTCGCTTGTTCCGGCGGGCGCGACGGTGTTATAGGTGGCCGACAGACAGCGGTCGCGCGACCAGTCCGGGTTGTTTTTCTGATACTTGGCGACGGAGTTATCCACGAGCTTCTGCTGTTCGCCGTATGTGCGGTAAGCGGAGGAAATCTGGAAGTTGGAAAGGCCGTCCGCGATGGCGGCGGAGAGCATTCGGCCCAGCGCCTCGGTGGCGGTTCGGTCGGCCTTGGTGCCGCTGTATTTGACCTTGACGATATCGGCGGAGAGCACGGATTCGATCGTCACCAGATCGGTCGGCGCGTCGTTTTTGCCGAGCTTATGCTGGCGGTTGACGAGCATGAGAAAATCCGGCTTGGGCGCCTGATCGGCGGAAAGCGCATTGCCGCTGTACAGAAGTTCCTGTGTCTTGACGCCTGCCAGCCCATCCGCGCTCAGCCCGTTGACGGCCTGAAAGCGGATGACAGCCTCCTCCGTGTTCGTGCCGAACGTGCCGTCCGCCGCGTCGTTCAGGTAGCCCAGATCGATGAGCGCCTGCTGGAGCTGTTTCACGTCCTCGCCGGTGAAATTCTTTTTGAGCGTGCGCGTCGGCGCTTTTGTGGGTTCAGGGGTATCGGTTGGGGCGGCTGTCGGCGTGGGCGTGACGCTCACGGGGTCGGGGGTGGGCGTTTCAGGAATCAGGTTTGCGCCGCCATAGCCATACTGCGCGCCGAAGGGCGCATAAACCGCCGGAGTCGGGGTGATGGTGGGTTCGGGAGTCGGCGTGGGATCGATTTCCGGCGCGGCGGTTGCGGCGTTATCCGCCAGCGCGTCAAGGTTCGGTTTTTGCAGAAACGTGGTCATCAGCGCGCTGACCAGCACGACGGCCAGCAGAATGCCGCAGGCCGCGATCAACCGGCCGAAAGGCTGAGAAGGAGCGTTTGTTTTTCGCACGTGTTTTTCCTTTCCGCAGGCGGTCAGAAAATCCAGCCGCCCGCTTCAATCTGCGCGTTGGCCCACGCGCGGAGTTTTTCCGTCGCCGCATCCAGCGTCTCGCGGGAAGAGACGGCATATTCGCCGCCCGCGATGCACTCGGCCATCGCGTCGTTGATCCACTGGCCGTAGTGCAGCGTGTCTTTGTAATTATTCAAGTCGAGCACCCAATCTTCCCGCGCGGAAAAATCATAGATCGTCACGTTGTCGTAGCCGCTCAGCGCGTCGTAACAGAGGCCGCGCAGCGCGAGCATCGCTTCCAGCGTTCCCTTGCTCTGCATGGTCGCCCATTCCGCGGCGGAATATGGCGGGAAGAAGATATCGAACTGCGTTTCCGGGTGCGCCGTGATGTAGGCAATCAGGTGCGCGTTCAGGTTTTCCTGAGCCAGCTGGGTGCGCGCGTCCGCGGGAAGCGGATTTTCCGGCGGGGTAAAGCTGGCGGTATACAGTGCGATGGGGCCGTAATCGTCGCGGCCCGCCCAGTTATACATGCGGTCGCGGATGGAATCGTCCTGCTTTTGCCCCCATGCTTTCAGGCAGCGCGGCAGGAACGAGCCGAGCACGCTGCGGTTGAGCCAGTAGGAAACGTCGTTGAAGAGGTTGTCGTCGTACAGATACATCGGCACATCGCTGCCGGTCTGATCGACTTTGGCGATGAAGGAATACACGTCCAGCCCGTAGACGATGCGCTTTACATCGTGCGTGCGAAAGGCCAGATCCATCAGCAGCGCGTGGTTATAGGCCGTTCCAGCGGAGGTGCACAGCTTGATAAATCGGCCGCCGAGCAGCGCGTCCATCTGCGTCGGGCGGAAGTTTTCCGTCACGGATGTGCCGACGACGGCGCTGTCGTAATCATAGCTGCGCGCGATGCCTGCGTTGGCGTAGACCTGCGTGGTGTTGTCAATCGGCGGCATGTAGCGCGTCGCGAGGTGGTAGACCTGAAACGGATCGATGACGATGACCGTCAGGCAGATGGCGCCGATTGTGCCGAGCAGCAGCGCGAGACTCAGCAGCGCCCAGGTTTTTCGTTTCATCATGTTCTTTGAACCGCAGGGGAATCGGTCAGAAATTGAAATACAGGAACACGCTCACACTGGAGAGCGACAGGGTGCAGTAGACGATCATCAGCACCGTGGTCAGGGCGTTGCACAGCGTCGGATGGAAATCCATCGTCTTTTCGTAGGTGTTGCGCAGGCCCAGGCAGGCGAACAGCGACGCGGCGTACCAGATCATCATGTAGATGGCGTTGTAGCCCTCGTGGAAACCGCCGGGCAGGGCGAAGGCCGACGTGATGGAATCGCGCAGCGGCCCAAAGTTCATCATCAGCATGGATTTGACGATGGCCAGCGCGTCGGCCAGGCTCGTCGCGCGGAAGAAGACCCACGCCACGACGATGAAGCCGAAATTGACGAGCCATTGCAGCGCCGGGTGCAGGCGGTCATACGGTTTGCGGAAAAGGCGGTAGAGCACGCTTGCCGCGCCGTGCATCAGCCCCCAGAGCAGGAACAGCCAGCCCGCGCCATGCCACAGGCCGCTGAGCAGGAATACGATCATCAGGTTGACGCAGGTGCGCGCCATGCCCTTTCGGCTGCCGCCCAGCGGGAAATAGATGTACGTCGTCAGGAAACGGGAGAGCGTAATATGCCACCGCTGCCAGAATTCGCGGATGTTCAGGCTCTTGTAGGGCGAATTGAAGTTGATCGGGATTTTGATGTTGAACATCAGGCCCACGCCCGTCGCCATGTCGCAGTAGCCGGAAAAATCGAAATAGAGCTGGAGGGTGTAGCCGATGGCGACGAACCACGCCTCCGCCGTGTTGAGCGTCTGCGCGCTGGCGAAGCCCGCTTCCACCGCGACGGCGAACGTATCCGCGATGACGACCTTTTTCATCAGGCCACGTGCAAAGGCGTACAGGCCGGGCGCAAAGTTGTCAAAATTGAAATGGCGGTTTTGCGCGTCCGCAAACTGCGGCACGATTTCGCTGTGCAGCACGATCGGCCCGGCGATCAGCTGGGGGAAGAAGGTGACGAACAGCGCATAATCCAGAATATTGTAGCGCGGAACGGTGCGCTTGTAGCTGTCGATGACGTAGGAAAGCTGCTGAAAGGTAAAAAACGAAATGCCCAGCGGCAGCGCCAGACGGTTGAGCGTCAAATGCAGGCCGAACGCGCCGTTCAGGTTTTCAAAGAAGAAATCGTGGTATTTGAAGTAAAACAGCACGCCGAGGTTCAGAAAAAGCCCCAGCAGCATCAGCGGCAGGCGCACGGCCTTCTTTTCCCGCGTGAGCATCAGCTGGCTGAGCGCGTAATTGACGAGGATGCTGCCCGCGATGATCGGCACATAGCTGGGATTGTTGTAGCCGTAGAAAAGGAACGAGGCCAGTACCAGAAACACCTTGTTGAGCTGGTTTTTTTCCGGCAGTCTGCCCAGCAGAAAATAGCCCAGCAGGGTCAGCGGCAGAAACGCCAGCATGAAAACGTAGGAATTGAACAGCATGTCGGTATGTGCTCCTTTTCAAAAAATCAAAACGGCCAGTCTCCGGCTTCCGCAATCTGCGCTGCCAGCGCGCGGATGACGTCGTTGTTCGCTTCCAGCTGCGCGGCGTCCGTCACGCGGGAAAGCCCTGCGGCCATTTCCTCGGCCATCGCGTCGTTGATATCCGGGCCGTAGTGTTTTGCGTCGATGTACTGATTCAGGTCGCAGATCCATTCCGTCCGCGCCTGAAAATCATAAATCTCCACGTTGTCGTATGGAAGCAGCGCTTCGGCCAGCGCTTTTTTCTGCTGCAAATGGTATTCCATCTGCCCCTGCGTGTAAAACTGATACCAGTGCGCGGCGGAATACGGCGGGAAGAAGAAAATAAACTGTGTGTCGGGGTGCTGCTCGACGAACGGCAGAAAGTTGTGCTCCACGTTGAGCTTGGTCTGCTGGGAAAGCCCCGCTTCGGCGTTGATCTGCTCGACCGTATCCCGGCTGAAGGAAACATCCGCCAGCACGGCTTCCCTGCCATAGGCATACAAATCGCCCCAGCTGTACATCGTGTCGAGCTGATCCGGGTCGCTCTGTCCCAGCGTGGCGAGGCATTCGGGAATGTAGGTCAGCAGCACGCTTTTGTTGAACCAATAGGAAACGTCGTTGAAAAGATCGTCGTCGTAGAGATAATCCGGCATTTCGCACTTGGGCGTCTTGTAAAAATAGGTCAGCGCTTCCACGTCTACGCCGTAGAGCACGCGGCGGACGTCGTGCGTCGCGAAAGCCATATCCATCATCTGCTTATGATTGAAGGAGGAACCCGCGTTGACGCAAAGCTTGACGAACTGCCCGCCGAAAAGGCGGTCTAACTGGCTGGGACGAAAGTTTTCCGTCATCGACGAGCCGATGACCACGCTGTCGTAGGCGTAGTTTTTGGCGATGCCCGCGTTGGAATAAATCTGCGTGCCGTTTGAAATCGGCGGGATAAACGCAGTCGCCTTGTGATACACTTCAAACGGATCGACGGCGGCCACCAGTGCGACGGTTCCGCCGATGGAAAGTCCCAGCAGCGAAAGGGTGAGCGCCGCCCATTTTTTTCTGTTCACGGTGCGCTCCTTTCCGCCGGACGGGCTGAATATCGATAAAACATCACTTTATTATACACCATGCGCGCGGCAAAGACAAGGCCGCCGAAAACGCCGGCGGCCTTCAGAACTTTTAATCCGCGTTCTGCGCATCGACGCGCGCAATGTGCCCGCCGACGGCTTTCAGCTTTTTTTCGATCTTGCAGTAGCCGCGCTCGATGTGGCCGCCGGAATCATCCACCAGCGTCTCGCCTTCGGCGCAGAGCCCCGCCAGGATCAGCGCCGCGCCCGCGCGCAGATCCGTTGCGCGAACCGGCGCGCCGGTCAGATACGGCGTGCCCTCCACGACGGCGACGCGGTTTTCCACCCGAATGTGCGCGCCCAGCCGGGAAAGCTCGGCGGCGTGCATGAAGCGGTTTTCAAAAATCGTTTCCAGAAATACGCTTGTGCCGGGGGTTTTGCAGGCGACGGCCATCATCGGCGCCTGCAAATCGGTCGGGAAGCCGGGATAAACCATCGTGCGGATTTCAAAGGGCTGTTTGGCTCGGCCGAAGACCATCAGCCCGCCCGGCGTATCCTTGATATGTATGCCCGCTTCGCTGAGCTTGAAGAGCAGGGAGCGCAGATGTTCCGCCCGCGCGCCGGAAAGCAGCAGTTCGCCGCCGGTGATGGCGCAGGCGCAGGCCATCGTGCCCGCCTCGATACGGTCGGCAATCGGCTGCCAGCTCACGCCGTGCAGCGCGCGCACGCCTTCAATGACGATGGTGGATGTACCCGCGCCGCTCACGCGCGCGCCCATCGCGTTCAGAAACGCCGCCAGATCGACGATTTCCGGTTCCTTGGCCGCGTTTTCGATGCGCGTCGTGCCGCTGGCCAGTGTCGCCGCCATCAGCAGGTTTTCCGTCGCGCCGACGGACGGCATATCCAGATAGATGACCGCCCCGCGCAGGCGGCCCGAAAGCGTCACGCCGCCGTGGTCAAACTTCACCTTTGCGCCCAGCGCGCTCATGCCCTTGAGATGCTGGTCGATGGGCCGCTGGCCGATCGCGCAGCCGCCGGGCAGGGGAATGCGCGCTTCGCCCAGCCGCGCGAGCAGCGGGCCGAGCACCAGCACCGAGGCGCGCATCTTGCGTACATCCTCTTCGTCCTGCGGGTTTTGCAGCGCGGCGGCGTTCAAAATGAGCGCGTCGTTCTCCTTTTTCACGCTGCACCCGCACGAGGCCAGCAGCGCGCAGAGCGTCTTCACATCCGTCAATTCCGGCACGCGTTCAATGCGCGCGTCTTCGCCCGTCAGCAGCGCGCCGCACATGATGGGCAGCACCGCGTTCTTGGATGTGCTGATGGGTATTTCTCCCCGCAGCGGCGGGCTTTCGCGAACCGCATAATGCGCCATGAGAATCCCTCCGATTTTTTTCGGCTTTGCGGCGGCGAACCCGCCTGATGGCAGATTATGCCGCAGCGGGACGATGTGTCCGCGCGCCGCAAGATGATTTTGCCCGCCGCCGCGCGCATCATGCCTGCGCCAAAATGCAGACGGACGCGGCTTTTTTATTTTATGCTGGAAACGCGGCGGCATAAACGGCTTGCGGCGCAAAACGCGGCGGCGCAGAAAGTTCCAGCGGCAAAACCTGCCGCAGAATCCAAAGAAAAAAGCCGTAAAAGCCGAAAAAAATGAACCGATTCGGCCTAAAAGCTTTTCGGAATTGCTTTTTTGCGCAAAGTGGTGTATCGTAATAGGGTATTGCATCTCCCGCCGCCCCTTTCCGCGGCGGGGAAAAACACGGCCAAGGAGAGCACGCATGAGCGAGTATCTGGATATTCCCGCGCTTTACGGCAGCAGCGTTTTTTCCGAAAAGGAAATGCGCGCGCGCCTGCCCAGGGAGATTTACAAGAGATTGTCGGCCAGCATGGCCACCGGCGAAGAGCTTGATCCCACCGTGGCGGACGCGGTGGCGAGCGCCATGAAGGAATGGGCGATCGAACAGGGGGCGACGCATTACACCCACTGGTTTCAGCCGCTGACGGGCACGACCGCCGAGAAGCATGACTCTTTCATTAGCCCGCAGAAGGACGGGAGCGTCATCATGGAGCTGCGCGGCAAAGAGCTGATCCGCGGCGAGCCGGATGCGTCCTCCTTCCCCTCCGGCGGCATCCGCGCCACGTTTGAGGCGCGCGGCTATACCGTCTGGGATATCACCAGCCCTGCGTTTATCTACGACAACGGCGATACGAAGACGCTGTGCATCCCCACGGCGTTCTGCGGCTACAACGGCGAGGCGCTCGACCAGAAAACGCCGCTGCTTCGCTCGATGGAGGCCATCAGCCGTCAGGCCGTGCGCATCTGCCGGCTCTTCGGCGATAATCTGACCCAGCGTGTGACGACCTCCGTCGGCCCGGAGCAGGAATATTTCATCGTCGATCGCGAAACCTATCTGAAGCGAAAAGACCTCATCTTCACCGGGCGCACGCTTTTCGGCGCCATGCCGCCCAAAGGGCAGGAGATGGAGGATCACTACTTCGGCGCGATCAAGGAACGCGTGAGCAACTACATGAAGGATTTGGATATCGAGCTGTGGAAGCTCGGCATCCCGGCCAAGACGGAACATAACGAGGCCGCGCCCGCCCAGCATGAGCTTGCGCCCATCTACAACACCACCAATGTGGCGACGGACGAAAACATGCTCGTCATGAACGTCATGAAGAAGGTTGCCCTGCGTCACGGGCTGGTATGCCTGCTGCATGAAAAACCCTTTGCGGGGGTCAACGGCAGCGGCAAACACAACAACTGGTCGCTGACCACGGATACCGGGCATAATCTGCTGGAGCCGGGCCGCGATCCGCAGAAGAACCGGATGTTCCTGCTCGTGCTCGCCGCGATGATGAAGGCGGTGGATGAGCACGCGGGCCTTCTGCGCATGAGCGCCGCCAACCCCGGCAACGATCACCGTCTCGGTGCGAACGAAGCGCCGCCCGCCATCATCTCCATGTTCCTGGGCGATCAGCTGACCGCCGTCGTGGATCATATCATCCGCGGGAGCGACGAGAGCGTGCCGTCCGCGTCCATCATGCGCGTGGGCGTTTCGACCCTTCCGTTTATCCGCCGCGATGCGACCGACCGCAATCGGACCTCGCCCTTCGCGTTTACGGGCAATAAATTCGAGTTCCGCATGGTGCCGTCTTCCGGCTGCATCGCCGACGCGAACACCGTGCTCAACACCATCGCGGCGGAAGCGTTTCAGGCGTTTGCCGACGAACTGGAAAAAGCGGAAGATTTTGAATTCGCACTGAACGCGCTCATCCGCCGCGAAATGACCGCGCACCAGCGCATCATCTTCAACGGCAACGGCTATACCGACGAGTGGGTGGCCGAAGCGACGCGGCGCGGCCTGCCGAATCTGAGGAGCATGGTGGACGCGGTGCCGGAGCTGGTGAAACCCGCTTCCATCGCGCTGTTCGCCCATCAGGGCGTATTCACCGAGAAGGAACTGCGCGCCCGCGCGGACGTCTCCTTCGAGCTGTATGCCAAGACGATCAACATCGAGGCGCTGACGATGATCGACATGGCGGGCAAAGATATCGTTCCGGCCGTTGCGGAATACGGCGGAAAACTGGCCTGGTCGGCCAATCAGGCGATGCAGGCCGGCATGGATGTTTCGGTGCAGCGGGAGATGCTCGCCCGCGTGAACGTGCTGCTGCGGCAGACGAGCGACGCGCTCGCCGATCTGCGCGCCAAGCAGGAAAAGATGGCGGCGCTTTCCGGGCAGGAGCAGGCGCGCTATGCGCACGACGTCATCTGCCCGGCGATGGAGGTGCTCCGCGCCCCGGTCGATCATCTGGAAATGATTGTAGACGGCAGACTCTGGCCGATGCCGACCTACGGCGACTTGCTGTTTAACGTGTAAGGAGGATTCAATATGTGCGGAATTGTCGGTTATGTGGGCGTGCAACAGGCGGCCCCGATTTTGCTTGCCGGGCTGTCGAAGCTCGAATATCGCGGCTATGACTCGGCAGGTCTGGCTGTGCGCGATGAAGCCAGCGAACACATCGAGGTGGTCAAGGCGAAGGGCCGTCTCAAGAACCTGATGGAGATGACCGATTCCGGCAACGCCGTTCACGGCCTGTGCGGCATCGGCCACACCCGCTGGGCGACCCACGGCGAGCCGAGCACCGTCAACGCGCACCCGCAGTATACCCGCGAAAAGCGAGTCGTGCTCGTGCACAACGGCATCATCGAAAACTATCAGGAAATCAAGGAATCGCTGCTTAAAAAGGGCTATACGTTCGCCTCGCAGACGGATACCGAGGTGGCCGCCGCGCTGCTGGACAGCTATTATGCCGATGCGGCCAAGCGCGGCATGGAGCCGCGCGAACGTGCGCTCGACGCCATTCGCAATATGATGATTCGCGTGCGCGGCAGTTACGCGTTCGGCATTCTTTTCGGCGATCAGCCCGGCGCGATCTATGCCGCCCGCAAGGACAGCCCGCTGATTCTCGGCCGCTGCGACGGCGAATATCAGGGATACATGATCGCTTCCGACGTGCCTGCCGTGCTCAATTACACGCGCAACGTCGTCTATATCGATAATCAGGAAATCGCCTGCCTGACCCGCGACGAACTGCATGTTTATAACATCGACTGCGAGGAAATCGAAAAGCCGTTCGTGGAAATCAAGTGGGATGCCGCCGCCGCCGAAAAGGATGGTTACGAGCATTTCATGATGAAGGAGATCCACGAACAGCCGCGCGCCGTGCGCGACACGCTCTCCCCGCGGATCAAGGAAAACGAAGACGGCGAAAAAATCATCGACCTGAGCGAAACCGGGTTGACGGATGAGGATTTCACAAACGTCTCTCGCGTGTATCTCATCGGCTGCGGCTCGGCGTATCACGTCGGCATGGCGGCGCGCTATGTCATCGAAAAACTTGCGCGTGTCCCCTGCGAGGTTGATCTGGCGAGCGAATTCCGCTATCGCGATCCGATTCTGGAAGAGAACGGGCTGGTCGTCATCATCAGCCAGAGCGGCGAAACCGCCGACAGTCTGGCGGCGCTGCGCCTGTGCAGGGAGCGCGGCGTGCGCACGCTGGCGGTGGTCAACGTCGTCGGCTCGTCGATCGCGCGCGAGGCGGACAGCGTGATGTATACCTGGGCCGGTCCGGAAATCGCCGTCGCGACGACTAAGGCGTATTCCACCCAGCTGGCGGCGCTGTATCTGGTTGCCGTCCATATGGCCGAGGTGCGCGGGCAGATCACGAAGGAACGCCGCGAAGAGCTGATTGCCGCGATGCTCGCCCTGCCGGATCAAATTGAGCGCGTGCTCTCTGACAAGGAACGCGTGCAGTGGTACGCCAACAAGATGGCCGCCTGCAAAGACGTGTTCTTCATCGGCCGCGGGCTGGATTACGCCATCAGTCTGGAAGGCAGCCTCAAGCTCAAGGAAATCAGCTACATCCATTCGGAAGCCTATGCCGCCGGCGAACTCAAGCATGGCACCATCAGCCTGATCGAGGACGGCGTGCTTGTCGTCGCCGTCGCGACCCAGCCGGAACTGTTTGAAAAAGAAGTTTCCAACATGGTCGAGGTGCGCAGCCGTGGCGCCAGCCTGTTCGGGCTGACGACCTACGGCCAATACGCCATCGAAGATACCGTCAATTTCACAGTCTATGTGCCGCGCACCGATCCGCTGCTGGCCACCTCGCTGGCCGTCGTGCCGCTCCAGCTGCTGGCCTATTACATCAGCTGCGCCAAGGGTCTGGACGTGGATAAGCCGCGCAACCTTGCCAAGAGCGTGACGGTGGAATAAATAAAAGAAAAGGAGTGCTCTTCTTTGAAATCGGTGGAAAACCGTTCAAAGAGGGGCGCTTTTATCATCACTTCTTTTTGCAAAGTGCGCCTACGGGAGTACCTCTGTCAACGCGCGTGCCGCGCGGCACTTTGCGCAAACTTTTTCCAGACTCTTGACGCGCCTCCCCCTCAGGTGTTACAGTGAAATAAAGCGACAACCATCGCTTTCATTCCATTTTGGCAGGAGGAACAGCAATGACGCTGCTGGAATATCGCATTTTTCATACCGTCACCCAGCAGGGCAGTTTTGCGCGCGCCGCGCAGATTCTACATTTGACGCCCAGCGCCATCAGCCACGCCGTCAGCTCGATGGAAGAGTCCTGCGGCTTTTCGCTCTTCGTTCGCGGCAAGGGCGGCGTGTCGCTGACCCGCAGCGGCGAAGCGCTCTATCCGGTGATCCGGCAGGTGCTTTCCGCCGACGAGGCGTTGACGCAGACGGTCGGCGAACTGAAAGGCGTGCAGCGCGGCAAGGTGCGCATTGGCGCGTTCAACAGCGTGTGCGTGGCGTGGCTGCCGCAGCTCGTGGCAGAATACCGCGTGAAATACCCCGGTGTGGAAATCGAAATCGATCAGGGCACATATGACGATGTGATCGAATGGATCAAGACGGGCGTGGTGGATTTGGGCTTTCTGTCTACGGAGTCCACGCGCGATCTGGCGGTGCGTCCGCTGTATCGCGACAGGCTGATGTGCGTTGCGCCTCGCGGGTTTAAAACGAAAACGCCGGGCGTGATTATGCCCGAAGAGATGCGCGCGGAGACGTTTGTCGTTCAGGGCGACGCGACGGACGCGGACGTGCAGGCGTTTTTGGCGAAATACCGGATCACAGTGCGGGCGACCTGCCGCGTTGTGGATGATCTGTCTACGATTGCGATGGTCGAAAGCGGATTCGGCATTTGCATCATGCCGAGCCTGACGCTTGAGCGCGTCCACGGCGACGTGGAGACTTACGCGATTGAGCCGATGGAATACCGCGAGTTTGGCATTGCGGTGCTCAATCCGCAGATGATGGCCCCTGCGGTTCGGCAGATGGCGATGTTTATCGAGTCCTTTGCCCGGCAGAAGCGGCGCGAGGCGCAGGCGACGAACGCAGGATTCGATCCGGAAAACACGTTTTAACCGAGACAGCGCCCGGATGCGGGACCGATTGTGACAAAATTGTGAATCGCGCATGAAGTCGGAAAGGCAATTTGACGAAAAGATTGCCTTTTGGCTGGGCAGCGCGTATAATGAGGAATAGGGTTTTGATGCCGTAACAATCGGCATTTGCCGACAAAAGGATGCAAATTCTGCGGTGTTGTGCCACGTGGCTGAATCGGCGCAGAAAAATTGCATCACAGAAAGTATGGAGGGAACACTCAATGAAGAAGAGTTTTCTGGCCCTGATGCTGGCCGTCGCGCTGGTTTCCCTGAGCGCGTGCGGCAATCAGGAAAAAGCGCCGGAAGCGACGGCCACGCCGGTTGTGACCGAAGCGCCGACGGAAGAACCCACTGCCGAACCGACAGAGGAACCGACGGCCGAGCCGACGGAAGAGCCCACCGCCGAGCCGACGGAGGAACCGACGGCCGAGCCGACGGAGGAACCGACGGCCGAGCCGACGGAAGAGCCCACCGCCGAGCCGACCGAAGCGCCGACGGAAGAGCCGGTCGCCGAGCAGAGCGATGAGAACGCTGCGGCGGCCGTCATCACCGAAGAAGCGGCGGACGAGAACGTTGAAGAAGAGTCGGATGTGGCGGCGCTGGACGACGGAGTGCTGGCTTCCGCGTACAACGGCGCTGTGACGGTGCTGCAATCCGAAATTCAGGATGAATTTGACAACATGCTCAGCCAGTATGTCGCGTATTACGCGCAGTATGGCTACAACGTGGACGAATATGACACCGAACTTCAGGCTTCCGTTGCGCAGGAGACGGTGCAGAGCAAGCTGAGCACGGCCATCGTCCGCCATTATGCCGCCGAGAACGGCTATGAGCTGACCGAGGAAAAGAAGGCCGAATTGGCCGCGCAGGTGCAGACCGCGCTGGATAACACCCGCGAATATCTGGAAAGCTATCTCTCCGCTTCCGGCTATACCGGCGACGAGCTGACGCAGGCCGTGGAGGATCAGCTGACGCAGGCGGGCTATTCCGAAGAAAGCCTGATGGAAACGGCTGAGCTGAACGATGTGCTCAACTACCTGTATGAAAAGGCGACGGCGGATATCGCCGTGACCGAGGATGAGGTGAAGGCCGCGTTTGACGAGAAGGTCGCCACGCAGAAGGAAAACTACGCCGATCTGGATACGTTCATCAACGATTATGTGAACGAAAACGAAATCCTCTATACGCCGGAAGGCGTGCGCCTGATGGAGTGCATCTACATCGCCAAGGTGGATGGCGAGGCGACCGAGGATGAAGCGACGAAGGCCGAGGCCACGCCGGAAGAATCCGCGGATATCGCGGAACTGAGCGGCTATGCCAAGGCGAAGGCTGTCGCCGCGTCCATCGCGGGCGGCGCGGACTTCGAGGAAGCCATGAAGGCTTACAACGAGGACAGTTCCACCGAAGAGCAGATGCTGCGCGGCTATCCTGTGGCCGAGGGCAGCCAGCTTTATGGCGAGGAGTTTATCGCGGGCGCGCTGGCGCTTGAAAACGTGGGCGACGTCTCCGACGTGATTACCACCGATTACGGCTATTTCATCCTGCGCTATGCGAAGGATCTGGAGACTGGCGAGGTCGATTTCGAGTCCCGCAAGGAAACCGAGACGGAGGAAGCCCTGACCAATAAGAAGAACGACGCGTATACCGAGTATGTGAACAAGGTGCTCGATGAGGCCGATATGCAGATTGGCGATCTGAGCAAGCTCTATCACGTCTACGTCGGCGAGGCGGTCGAGGCTACCGTGGCGTATGCTTCCGTGAATGCGGATACCCAGCTGCTGGATATGCCGGGCGGCGACGCTGTGGCCGACGTGAAGGCGGGCGCGTCCATGGACGTTCTGGGCAGCATCACCGAGGACGGCAAGACGTATTCCTTTGTCGCTGTGCCGGGTACGGAGATTAAGGGCTATATCGGTGCAGACGAGCTGAACGAGATGGATGCGGACGCCGCGCTGGCCGTGGATAACGCCGCGCTGGTTTCCGGCCTTGGCCAGCTCGATAAGAACCCGACGTTCACCATTGCGATGAACGACGGCTCCCTGATCTATGGCGAGCTGTATCCGGAGAAAGCGCCGGAGAGCGTGGGCAACTTTGTTTCCCTCGCCAACAGCAGCTTCTATGACGGCCTGACCTTCCACCGCGTGATCTCCGGCTTCATGATTCAGGGCGGCGATCCCAACGGCGACGGCACCGGCGGACCGGGCTATGCCATCCGCGGCGAGTTCAGCAGCAACGGCGTGGAGAATGATCTGAGCCACGTGCGCGGCGTGCTGAGCATGGCGCGTTCCAGCTCGAACGATTCGGCCGGCAGCCAGTTCTTCATTATGCACGCGGACAGTGAGTCTCTGGATGGCAACTATGCCGCGTTCGGCATGGTGCTCGGCGGTCTGGATACCGTGGATGTGATCGCTTCCGTGCCGACCGACAGCAACGATAAGCCGCGCACCGAACAGGTGATGCGCACCGTGTATGTCGAAACCTACGGCAAGACCTATACCTTCACCATGCTGGAGGACTAATTCGTCAAGCTCAAAGCAGCCTTCTTTCGCAAGAAAGAGGGTTGCTTTTTTTCTTCCCTTTTGTTATAATCTTCGGGCAACCTTTGCGGACTGTTCGCAACCATCCAGTCCTTAAACAAAACTATGGGCCGAAGGCGCGCTGCGCCTTCCAAGCGGCTCAAGGCCGTTTTTTTGTTGCAAAATATGGCCGTGTGCGCTTGCCCTGTCGTTTTGCAGGTTAGCAAAATGAACAAGGAGATTTTTTCCCATGAGTACGCTGAAACCCCAAAACACCCGTGCGCTGGCCCGCGGCGCCATCATCGCCGCATTGTATACCGCGCTGACCGTTCTGCTGGCCCCGCTGAGCTATGGCGAGGTGCAGATCCGCTTCTCCGAAGCGTTCACCCTGCTGCCGATTCTGATGCCGGAGGCTGTGCCCGCGCTGCTGGTGGGCTGCCTGCTTTCCAACATCCTCGGCGGCTGCTCCATTTTCGATATCGTGTTCGGCTCGCTGGCCACGCTGCTGGCCGCCGTCTGCACGCGCCGCCTGCGCGACAAGTTCTGGCTGGCCGCGCTGATGCCGGTGCTGTTTAACGGCGTGATTGTCGGCGCTGTCGTGCATTTCTGCTATTCAACGGCGATTGCCCTGCCGCTGTGCATGCTCTCCGTCGCCGCAGGTGAGGCCGTCGCGTGTCTGGTCGTCGGCCCGCTGCTCATCAGCGTGCTGCGCCGCATGCCTGCTTCCGTGCTGAACTAAATTCCTTTTCCTCTTGACAAAGCCGCCCGCGCGGCGGTATTGTGTATGTATAGCGGAGGGATTTTTCCGCAAAGCATATTCAATTTGTCAGGAGGATTTTTAATTATGCGGATTGCGCTGATTAACGAAAACAGCCAGGCGGCAAAGAACGCGACGATTGAGGCTGCGCTTAAAAAGGCCGTTGCCCCGATGGGCCATCAGGTCGATAACTACGGCATGTATGGCAAAGAGGGCGAGAGCCAGCTGACCTTCGTGCAGAACGGCATTCTGGCCGCGATTCTGCTCAATTCCGGCGCGGCGGATTACGTGGTCACCGGCTGCGGCACGGGCGAGGGTGCGATGTTGGCGCTCAACAGCTTTCCGGGCGTGCTCTGCGGCCACGTGGCCGATCCGTCCGACGGTTTCATGTTTGCCCAGATCAACGACGGCAACGCGGTTTCCATGCCGTTTGCCAAGGGCTTCGGCTGGGGCGCGGAGCTGAACCTCGAATACACGTTTGAAAAGCTCTTCGGCTTCGGCAGCGGCAACGGCTACCCGGCGGAGCGCGCTGTGCCCGAACAGCGCAACAAGAAGATCCTCGACGCGGTGCGCGCGCATAACTTTAAGGATTTGATTGCCTGCCTCAAGGGCATCGATCAGGAGCTGGTGCGCGGCGCGATTGCGGGCGAGCATTTTGCCGAATTGTTCTTCGCCAACGCAAAGGATGAGCAGATCATCGCGTATGTGCGCGAGCTGCTGGGATAAAATGCAAGGAGGGACTTTGCATGCTTCTTGATCTTTCCTGTTTGAGCTATCCGCTTCCGCCGGATGTCCGGCGGCTTTACGAAGCCGGGGACTTTGGCCGCATGGAGCTGGTCATCCGCCGTCGGCTGGACGACCCATGTGTGCCCGAAGCGCTGAAAGCGCGACTGCGTGTGCAGATGGAAATGGCGTATGAAATCCCGCGCGCGTATCCGTATACACGGGCGCAGATGCTGGATATCCTGCAAAAGAACGTGAGCGGCTTTGCGGAGGAAGAGCTTGAAACCCTGCGCGACGACGGCACGCTCGACTGGCGCTATGTGAACGGCGAGGTGCGGTTCAAAAACAACGCGCTCTCCGCGTTGCTCAAGACGCGGAAGGAATACGCCATGCGGGCGACAGACCCCGCCGTGATGAGCGGCGCGAAGGCGAACACCGAGCAGCTGAGCGCGATGATTGCCAAAATGAAGGCGAACGGCGGCGTGCGCGCGCGGTTCGAGCTGCATGAGGAGCTGACCGTCAGGAGCGACCGTTTGACGGAGGGCGAGACGCTGCGCATCCACCTGCCGATGCCCATTGTCGGCGCACAGGTGAAGCGCGCCGAACTGCTTTCCGCGTCGCACCCTGTCGCGTTCCTTGCGCCGGAAGACGAGCCGCAGCGCACGATCTATTTTGAACTGCCGTATGAGCCGGGCATGACGGTCAGCGCCGAGATCGCCTATGAGATCGACGCGCCGTATGCTCAGCCACACGCGCGCGAGGTTTACGCCGAGCAGCCCGTGTTTGATACGGAGGAATTGCCGCCGCACGTGGTCTTTACGCCGTATCTGCGCGCGCTGGCGAAGGAGATCGTCGGGGACGAGACGAACGCCCTGCTCAAGGCGCGCAAAATCTACGATTTCATTACGACACAGGCGGTCTATCGCTTCATGCCGCCGTATCTGACGGTGCCCAATATCCCGGAATATTTCCTCAGCGGGCTGCGCGGCGACTGCGGCGTGCAGGCCATCACGTTTGTGACGCTGTGCCGTCTGTGCGGCGTTCCGGCTCAATGGCAGAGCGGCCTGTATACCAAGCCGAACAGCGCGGGTCATCACGATTGGGCGCGGTTTTATGTCGCGCCGTTCGGCTGGCTGTTTGCGGATTGCTCGTTCGGCGGCTCAGCCTATCGCGCGGGCGATCTGGATCGCTGGAATTTCTATTTCGGCAATCTTGAACCATGGCGCATGCCGACGTGCAGCGCGTTCCAGCAGGAGTTCAACCCGCCGCGCAGATTTCTGCGGCATGATCCGTATGACAACCAGAGCGGCGAGGTCGAGAGCTTGACGCGCAGACTGTACGCGGATGAGTATGAGGACGACTGCCGGGTTGTCAGATACGAAGAAATGGAATAAAGAAAACGGAGCTTTTATCGCGGGGATAAAAGCTCCGTTTTCGTATAAACTGCTTCATCGAAGCGGCTTTGCGTTCGTCAGGTAACGCTTCACGCCCTGACGCGCGCTGATTTTACTTCGTGATGGGGGAAACGATGGGGCTTTGCCCCATACCCTACAAGGGAACTGAGTTCCCTTGACCTTCCATTTCGCTTCGAGACGGTTTAAAGAAAGGGTTACAGCCCGCTCTCAAACGCCTCGAAGAACTCCGGGCAGCTCCATTTGCCGCAGGCGCTGACGGTATCGCCGGAAACGCCGAGCTGGAGTTTCAGACCGTTGGTGAGCGTGACGGTCAGAGTCTGCTTCCTGGCGGACGAATCTGCCGACTTGAGCGTCGCGTGGTCGAGCAGCACAGCCGCCGCGTCGTTTGCCGCGTCGCCGATCAGTGTGCCCACGCCGGAGAGCGTCAATTCCGCAACCTGACCGCGGACGGAGAATGTGTCTTCCAGCCCCTGTCCGCCGGGCCCCTTGCCCGCATAGCTGACCCGCTGGAACAGGCGCATGTTTCCGCTGACCTCGCAGGCGACGGCGGTATTGACGTCCACCCCGGACACGGCATAGATGGTCTGCCCCGCTTCGGCAACGTTAGAGAGGCCGCCTGTCATCGCGCTGTCGTCGGCGAGAGACGGCTCGTCGGTCGTTGTGCTCACCGTGCCGACCGCATCGCCCAGCAGGCTGCTTTCCACGTTTGTCGGCGTGCTGAGCATGCGGTAAACCGCGCCGTTCACCGCGACCAGCGGGATATCGCCGCTCGTCGAAGCGAAGAGCGAATCGCTGCTTCCGCCCGCTGCGCGGACGCGCGCCGTACCGCTCACATCCGCCATGCGCGTCATGGATACGGCTTGTTCGTCGCCCGCCGCGATGGTGTCAATCGAGACGGGCGCAGGCGAAGCCGCCGCCCTCACGGCCGTCTGACTCAACCGCGGCGCGAACATGCCGATGCAGGCGACCGCCAGCGCCGCACAGCAGAGCGCGGGCACAAGGTGCGGCATAGAGACGGACCGTTTCTTTTCTTCCCGTGCGGCGGATAAGATGCGCCGCTTCATCGTTTCATCCGCATGCAGACCGGAGAGCATCTCGTCGGCCGTCGGCGCGAGGCGCTCAAGTTCTTTGATATCCATCACCGGTTGCTTCCTCCTTCAAAAGGCTTTCCAGTTTTTTTCTCGCTCTGGAAAGGCGGCTGGAAATCGTCCCTTCCGGAAGCCCCAGCATCTGCGCGATTTCGGCTATGCCGAGGCCCTGATAATAATGCAAGAGGATCGTTTCACGGAACTGGACGGGCAGCTTATGAATCGCCCGCATCAGCTCGGCTTTCTCTTCGCGCTGCTCGATGGTGTCTTCCTGTGCCGGAATGATCTCCAGCGTCGGCGCGCCGAGTACCACGCGCTTGAGCCACGCGCTGCGCCACAGATCGCGGCAGCAGTTCACCGTCACGCGAAGAAGCCACGCTTTTTCGCAGCCGGGCGCAATCGCCTCGCCGCGCGTATAGAGCTTGACGAACACATCCTGACAGACGTCTTCGGCCTTTTGTTTATCCGCCAGATAAAAATATGCCATCCGCAGCACGTCGTCTGCGTATTGCGCATACAGCTCTTCAAATTGAGCGTTACGATCCGGCGCTTTCACGCTGCTTTCCAACCGTTTCACTTCCTACCCTCGATATATAAGACGGATGAGTTTGTCGTTTTCATCCGGCAAAAAGCAAAATTTCGATAAAAAGATTATACATGAACCGCCACGGTTTCGCAAGGCTTGACGGTGTGGGAAGATATAACACAAAAGCGCGTCCCCTGTTTGAGGAGACGCGCCGCCGAACTTCGGCCTTGTGAGTAAAAGCCAGGAAAAATCAGAGTTTTTCAGGGGCAGGCGCGGGCTCAGCCCGCTTAGAAGCTCCGTCCGCCGCCGCCGCCACGGGAAGAACCGCCGCCGAAGCTGCCTCCGCCGCCGAAACCGCCGCCAAAGCCGCCGCCGCGAGAACTGCCGCCGCCGAATCCGCCGGAAGGACGGCTCGGACGGGAAGGACGCGGGGGACGGCCGCCGCCCATCGGAGGACGGGGCGGACGCGGGCCAAAGCCGCCGCCGAAACCGCCGCCCATCGGGGGACGCGGACCGCGCGGAGGACGACGGCTGCCGCGGCCAAAGAGCCAGCCCATGAAGAAATAGCTCAGACAGCCGCCGCGGCTGGGCATCAGCGCGTTAAAAAGCACGCAGATGATGATGTAAACAAAGATAACCCCAAGGATGAACTCGAACAAATCAAAGCCTCCTTCGTCGTAACTGCCGTAAGAATTGTCGTAATCGCCGGAGTAGACGCTGCTGGAAGCGCTCTGCGAGGAAGAGAAGGAGAGCGTCTTGCCCTTTGCGCGGGCCAGATACGTACACACATCCTCGTAGAGATTGAGCATGCCCTTGTCAAATTTGTTGTCGGCAAAATAGTCGATGTTGTCGTCGATCAGGTCGCCGCACTTCGCGCCGCTCATCACGCGGTCAACGCCTGTGCCCGTGCCGATCTGGATTTTGCGGTCGCCGCGCGCAAGCAGCACGACCACACCGTTGTTTTCGCCCGACTGGCCGACGCCCCAGCTGTTGATGATGTCAGTGGCATAGTCCGCCGGGTCTTCACCGTCGAGGAAATCCACGACGACGGCGATTGTCTGAATGCCGGTCGCTTCTTCCAGCGCCGCGCCATATTGCTCGATGGTCGTTTTTGTTGAGCTGGACAGCACCGAGCCGTCAAAGTCGTAGGCATAGGCAAATTCGCTCGGTTTGTCCGGCACGGATGCGGATGCGCCGACAGCCATCGCGAGCGTCAAGACCAGCGCTGTGACGAGCGCTAAAACTTTCTTCATTGCGTTCTTCCTTTCTCTTCGTTTCGTTTTTCTTCCTCTTGGGCGGCCGCGTGCGCCGCCTGTTCTTCTTTTTCTTCTTCCCGACGGGCGCGCTCATCCTCTTCCTCGATGCGCGCGTAAAATCCGCCGACGTGGTGGGCGATCATGTGCCCGGCAAAACCGATGGCCGCGACCGCGACGACGGCGATGATGGCCAAAGCCGCGAGCGCCTTGGGCGAATGTTTGGCCGCCTCGATTGCGATTTTCAGATTTTCAAGGCTCAGGCCGGAAAAAATGCTCACTTAAATTCCCTCGTACATGTCCGGCTGAGACAGCAGGAATCGGGTCGGCAGTTTTTCATAGAGCTTTTCGGCCTTTTCGGCTTTCTGGTTGTAGGCGCGCGCCTCCTGACGGAGGAAACTGCCCTGCTCGGCAAAGGTGTCCGCCGCGCGGGTGAGCATCTTTTCATCTTCGGCGTTGGCGAGGTTCGCGTCGTCCACCAGCTGGCTGACGGCCACGGTGAGCTGCTGATCCGCACGGCTGATGTCGCGGGCGGTCTTGGCGCTCTGCATGGCCTTGATGGCGTTATTTACATCTTCGAGCGTCGTCTGGCTGACGCTGCTGCGCTGGGCGACGGTCACGGCGTTCTGCGCGGCGCTGATGCGATCCTCCACGATGGATTTCACATCGCCCTGACGGATAAACGCCTGCGGCGTCGCATTTTGCAACGCGCGGAAATTGCCGATGGGCAGCGCCAGCGCGACCATCACGACCAGCGCGGCGATTCCCGCGCTCTGCGGCAGGGCGGCAAGGCCTTTCGGCGCTTCCGGCTTTTGTTTCTTTGGCTGCTGCTGACTGTTCTGCGTCTGCTTCGGCGCGGTTTGGGTGGCATAGGCGGGCATAATCAAACCCCTCTTTCTGCGCTTGGGTCGGCGCGGCGGATTTTCTGCTGTTCGGCCAGCGAAGCTTCGATTTCAGATAGTTCGGCTAGCAGGGCGTCGGCGGTCTGCTGGGCGCGGGTCTGGTCGCTGCCATCGGCTGCTTCGGCATAGGCGCGGGTCTGCGCGGAAAGCTCTCTTGCGCCGCTCTTGATGCCGCGCGCTGCCTCTTCGCCGGCGCGCTTCTGCATGGTCAGCGAATCGGTTGCGCGGGCCAGGCCGAGCGCTGCTGCCATCTGGCTCTTCCAGAGCGGGATGGTGACTTCCAGCGCGGCCTGCAAACGGGAACAGGTCAGCTCGTCGCTGGCCTGTACGGCGCGGATCTGCGCGGCCAGCTGGGTGGAGGCAACCTGTGTGATGCGCAGGTCCTGCACGCGGCGCTCCATGCGGGCGATATCCTGCTCCTTATCGCCGCGCGCCCTGGCCTGTGCGATCACTTCGTCGCCGACGACGATGAGCGAACACAGCTCGCGGTAAAGCCCTTCGTTGCGCTCATAGAGACGATCCAGCAGCGCGCTGTCGCGCATGAGCGCCACGCGGCGGTCGGTCATTTCATCTGCGCACGCGTTGATTCTGGGAATGGCTTTTTCATATGCGGCCTGCACTTCGGCCAGCGGCGCCGCGCCGCCGAACACCCGGCGGAAAAGCCCCTTGGCCTGTGCCGTGAACGAGCAGGACTTAATCTGCTCGGCCAGCGTCTGCATCACGCTTTCCAGCGGCTTGATATCCTGCCGGAGCATCTGTTCCAGCGCGATATCCGAAAACGTTCCCATTTCCTTCTGCGCCCGCGCGCCGAAGCCCATCACGGCGGCGTTGTCGCGGATATCGACGCGCGCGGCCATCGCTTCAATGCGGCGCTGCATATCGGGATCGAGCTGATGTTTCTGCGGAATCGCGCCCTGTTCGGGCACGAGAGCGAACCCGGAAAATTCACCCATTTATTTCTTTTCCCCCTTGGCGAAGAGCGAGGCGAAGGGGTCGTCCTCCTGCGGTTCCTCTTTTGCAACGGCGGGCGCGTCCGGTTCGGCGGTCAGGCCGTCGGATTTGAGCATGTCCGCCAGCACGTCCATTTCGCTTTCCAGATTGATGAAGCGGAACTCGTTGAGCGCGTCCAGCTGCTTGTGGAAGGCGGACTGCACCTCGCCGACAGCTTTGGCGATGCGAGCGGCGATCTGCGGGCTGCCGCCCGCGTTGACCTCCGCTTCCAGCGCGGCGCGGGCGTTGAGCAGCTTGAGCGTCGCGGGGAGGTAATAGCGCAGGAACGTTCGCAGCTGGGAGAGCATATTCGGCTGTTCCTCAAGCCGCTGCAAAATCTGGCGGCAGGTCGTCTCGATATCCTCAATCTGTCGGGAAAGCGCCGGATCGGCAATCGCGTCGTTGGCGGCGGCAATCTGATCCAGCTGGCCGCGCGCCTCGCGGATGAGCGCGTCCACCTCGGCGTTGCCGGATTTCGGCGCGGTTTCCACTTCCACCACGCGATCAGGATATTTCTTTTTGCCGAGGGCAAACGCGGCGCAGCCCACGCCCGCGGCAATCAGATAGCTGGAGATCGTGCCGATGCCCGCCGTCAGCGCCACGGCCAGCACGCCCACGCCCGCAAACACAAACGGCGCGCCGGAACGAATTGTCTTTTTTTCCATTCCCCAAAACCCTCCTGTTTTGTTTTACGATGGGGAACGCTTGGGACGCTGTCCCAAACCCTACCAGGAACCTGAGGTTCCTGGATTTCCCACCTCATGTCTCGCTGCGCGAGCCATGAAAAATGACATTTGTATAAGGATAAGCGGGTTAGTCCTCGTCCTTGCGGAACGATGCGTTCGTATTGGCCTGTGTCGGCATCGCGCCGTAACTCTGCCATTGCTTGACAAACACGTCGTCCACATCAAAGCGCACCAGAACGGTGCCGCCCGCCGGAATGCCCACATCCTGAAGCGTCGTGCCGTCGGCGTAGACCATCGTGCCGTCGTCGGTATACAGGCCGAGCGCCACGGTGGGGTTATACGCGTCCATATCCGTGCTGTTGGTCAGGCGGCAGACGACGCTCACGTCGCCGGATACGTCCTGCGCGATTTCCGAAACCGCCGAAAGGTCGTAGCTGGCGTAGGCGTTATCCACCGGGAGATACGTCACGTTGTAGGATATGCCCGTGATGGACGGAATGACGGGGTTGCCGTTTTCGTCCGGCTCAAAAGAAACGATGTCGAACAGATAGCCGTCCTCGCCGGGGCTGAGGAAATACGGCCAGATCTGTGAAACCTCGCTGGTGGAGAGCAGCGTTTCGCCGCTTTGCAGATCGAACGTGCCCTGATCCAGACAGATGACCGTCGAGGCGTTGTTGTGCACCTGCGCGAAGCAGTACGCCAGATAGTAGTCGCCGCTCTGCACGATGTTGCACGAAGACTGCACGATCACGCCCTCGCTGTCGCCAAGCGCGCAGGTTGGCAGCGTCAGCGCCAGCGCAAGCGCGGCAAGCATTTTTTTCATGGGATAACCTCCAAAAGATGTTGGGCTGCGGCATATTGAAGCCGCCCGTTTTCTTGTCGTTTGTTTGTAGAAAGTATATCATGTTTTGGGAACGTTCGCAAGCTGACCACGCGCACAATGTCGCCCGGAACGCATAAAAACCTCATCAGGCGATGTATTGTGTCAGAAGAGATGACGATAAACCTTAAAACTCGCGTTGTAAATGAAAACAAAGGCATGCCCCAGGGAAAGAGCAAAGATCGTCAGATAAAAAAGAAAAGATAAACGTCGGTTTTATGAAATGAATAAAAAACAGGCTCAAAATAAAATGAAATGGATGTGAATGTTAAAATATGATATAATTTTATATATGGGTTGCATAAGAAAAACTGTATTTGACGCAAAACTGTATCTGCATATAATAAAAATAGAAAAGCAAATGCTGAGGAAGCACGCAGGGCAGTCCGGAATACCCTGTTCGGCGTATGGAAGTCTTGAAAGAGACGCGAAACCAATGACTAGAGGAGAAATGTATATGAAGAAATTTGTGGTTGCTATTCTTGCGATGGCCATGCTGTTGGTGACGATGAATTCATCCCTGGCATATACCTACGAAGAGCCGGTAAAGAGTTCAAAATTACCGCGTTCCACGCCGCTTGAAAAGGGCGTTAACCCATCTTACCTGTATGATATGCTCGATCAGCTTGAACAGGCCGGGATTGAAATGCACAGCCTGTTGGTGTCGGTCGATAATGAAGTGATTTTCGAAGGATTCTGGGATCCCTACGGCCCGGAAACGCCGCATATCGTTCATTCGCTGACCAAACTGTTTACAAACGCTGCGGCGGGCGTGGCTGTGACGAACGGAGATTTGAGCCTGGATGATCGGCTGATTGACATGTTCCCCGAACTTGCGCCGGAAAATCCGAGTGAAAATCTGCAAAAGGTGACGCTGCGCTATCTGATTACGATGAACGGCGGATATGGCCGCATGATTAGCGGCAGCGAGTGGCGCCCGCTGAAGACAAGCTGGCTGGAAGCGTTCTTTGCCGAGCCTGTGCCGTATGAACCGGGTACGCATTATCAGTATTCCAGCGGCAACGCCTACGCGGTTTCGGCGATGGTGCAAAAGGCGACGGGCAAGACCTGTCTGGATCTGCTGCTTGAAAGCGGATTCAGCGAGCTTGGCATGGAGCATTTCACATGGGATCTCAGCCCGGAAGGCATCTGCTCCGGCGGCAACGGCGTGTCCTGCACGACGGAGGACATGCTGAAAGTGGGCAACCTGTTCCTGAACATGGGCCAGTGGAACGGCAAGCAGATTCTCACGGAGGAATGGTGCCGGATGGCGATCGGTCTTGACAAAGTTTATGAAGGTCAGGGAGACTATGCGTTCCACTGGACGGATAAGCATGACGGAAACTACACGTCCACGGGCGCATACGGCCAGATCGTCATTCTGGTGCCGGAACTCAACATGGTCGTCGCGGGAACGGCGGGAACCACGAAGACAAATGAAGAATACAATATCATCAATTCTGCGATGATCGCGCCCGCCAAGGCGGATAAGGCCATGCAGGAGACAGTTGCCGCCAAGGAACAGACGCTGAACCTGCTGCAAAACCCGATTTTGACGGATTCCCCGATTGCGGAAAAAGTGGATGAAAAGGTCTTCAAGGCCGAAGAAAACGAGGACGGGATCACCAGCATCAAGCTGGACGTGGAAAAGGGCTACATCGATTTCATCATGGTTGACCAGCGCGGCGAGCATACCATCCGCAACGGCATTGGCGAATGGATGGATGGCAGCACGACCATGACGGGCAATTATCTGCATCATCAGTATCAAAATGAAATCGAACCATACACGGCGTATGGCGAATGGAAAGACGAAACGACGCTGCAACTGACGTGGAGATATCCGTCGATGGCGTTCGTGGATACCGTTGTGATCACGTTCTCCGAGGATGGTTCTGAAATGACGATGGTGCGTTCCGTGAACGTCAATTCCGGCGCGCTGGTTCGTCCGGCTGTGACGCTCAAAGCGGAATAAACGGATATTGAACGGCAGATTGGAACGCTGAACGGGCGCCTCTCTTTAAGAGAGGCGCTTTTTTGTGTTATAATGGCAATGAGCTATATCTTGAATGCCGGGGGAGGAAATCACCATGCCGAAATGGACAGACCAGCAGCGCGACGCCATCGCCGACCGCGGCCACAGCCTCATCGTTTGCGCGGCGGCAGGTTCGGGCAAAACCGCCGTGCTGGTGGAGCGCATCGTGCAGCTCGTGCGCGAGGGATGCCCCATCGAAAACATGTTGGTCGTGACTTTTACCAACGCGGCGGCGGGCGAAATGCGCCAGCGCATCGGCGAAGCGCTCAGCAGGGCCGCGAGAGAAGAACCGGCGCTGGGCGAACAGGTGATGGCGCTTTCCCGCGCGAGCATCTCCACGCTGCACAGGTTTTGCGGCAGTCTGCTTCGCGAACACTTTCAGGCGCTGGCCATCGATCCGGGCTTTCGCATCGGCGACGAGCAGGAGTGCGGCGTGCTCAGCCGACAGGCGATGGAGGACGCGATTTACAGCTGCTATGAAGTCGGCAGCGACGCGTTTCTTGCGGCGGACAGGTGCTATGCGCAGGAGGAGCTGGGCGAACTGGCGCTTGAGCTCCATCGCTTCATGATGACGCGCCCTGATCCGTGGGCGTTTCTCGCCCGAGCGCAAAAGACCGTGCGCATGACGGGCGAGGATTTTGAGCGGAGCCCCGCCGCCGGACTGCTGGCCGATTTTGCGCGGCGGAAGCTGCTGCGCCTGCACGAGAGCGCGCGGGAGACGCTGGCGCTTTGCGAAGGGGAAAACGGCCCGCTGCATTATGCGGCGGCCTGCGGCACGGATGTGCGGCTGACGGCGGATCTGGCGGCGGCTGCGGCGGAGGGCTATACGGCTTTGCACGACGCGCTGCATGGCGTGACGTTCGCGGCGCTGGGACGCAAAAAGAAGACGGATCTGTTTGACGAGGATATCGCCGACCGCGTAAAGGCGCGGCGCGACGCGCTCAAAAAGGCCGTCGGCGAACTGCAAACCGCTTTCGGCCTGACGATGGCGGAAGCGGCGGCGGATATCCGCATGACGGCCGCGCCGCTGGACGGACTGGCCGAATTGGCAAAGACGTATGACACGCTTTACACGGCGGCAAAGCGCCAGCGCGGGCTGATGGATTTCGACGACCTTGAGCACAGCGCGCTGGCGGCGCTGGAACTGCCGGAGGTGCGATCGGCGCTGCGCGAACGGTATCGCTATGTATTCATCGACGAATACCAGGATTCCAGCGCGATTCAGGAAGCCATCGTCGGCAGTTTCGCGCGGGAAGACGGCCTGTTCCTCGTCGGCGACGTGAAGCAGAGCATCTATCGCTTCCGGCAGGCCGAACCGTCGCTGTTCCTGCAAAAAGCGGCGCGGTTTGATCTGCCGGAGCGCGAATTGGAACGGCGGATTGACCTGCAAAAGAATTTCCGCTCCCGCGCCAATGTGCTGGAGGCGGCGAACGCGGTCTTTGGCCGCATCATGCGCGCGGATGAGACGGAAATCGAGTATGACGAGCGGGAAAAGCTCTTCTGCGGCCTGCCTCCGCGGGAAGACGACCCGCCTGTCGAGCTGCACATTCTCTATCAGCCCGGCGCGGAAACCGTGCAGGAGGGAGACGAGGAGGGCACGGAGCGGGAACTGGCAGCCGTCGAGCGGGAGGCGAAGGTTGTCGCCGCGCGCATTCATGAGCTGGTCGGCACGCCGTTTTATGACGCCAAAACCGAGACGGAAAGGCCGCTTCGCTACCGTGATATGGCGGTTCTCATGCGCGCCGCACGGGGAAGCGCGCCGTTGGCCGCGCAGATGCTCGAATCGGAAGGCATTCCCGTGTTCTGCGACGCGGGCGAGGGATATTTTGATATTCCGGAAATCCGCGCCATGACGGCGCTGCTGCAAACCATTGAAAATGGCGCGCGGGATGAGCCGCTGCTCGCCGCCCTGCGCGGCCCGGCGCTGGGGCTGAACGAAAGCGAGCTGGCGCAGATTCGCATTCGCACGCCGGATACGAAGATCCCCTATTATGAAGCCGTGCGCCGCTACCGCGAGGAAGAGGAGGACGCGCTGGCCGAAAAACTGCGCGCGTTTGAGGAAAAGCGCGCGCGCTGGCGGCTGTGCGCCCGCAATCAGGGCGTGGACAGGCTGATCGAGCGGATTTATGCCGAAACGGGCTTTCTGGCTCAGGCGGGCGCGCTTCCGGGCGGCGCGTCGCGGCAGGCCAACCTGCATCTGCTGACCACGCGGGCAAGGGCGTTCGTGGCGGCGCAGGGCGGCTCACTGCACGCGTTTCTGCGGTATGCCGAGCGGCTGCGCGCGGGCGGCGACAGCATGAGCGCCAGCGCCATCGGCGAAAGCGAGGACGTGGTGCGCCTCATGACCACGCACAAGAGCAAGGGCCTTGAGTTCCCCGTCGTGTTTGTGATTGCGCTGGGGCGGAAGATGAGCGGGCAGGCCATGCGCGCGCGGGTGCTGATGGACGCGGAACTGGGCGTGGGGCTGCCGTGCATCGATACGGAACTGAGCAGCGAGCGCGACACGCTGCTGCGCCGCGCCATCCGCGCCAAAGCCCGAAAGGAGCAGCTTGCCGAAGAGGTGCGCGTGCTCTACGTCGCGATGACGCGCGCGCGGGAGCGGCTGATACTGGTGGGCAGCGTGGCCGGGGATAAGCCGCCGGAGAAATGGAAGAGCGCAGAAATTTCGGAGATGAACACCGGCCTTGATATGATTGCGCCCGCGCTGATGCAGGCCGGGGCCGGTCTGACCATTCGGGAAGAGGCCGTGCGGCTGGGCGCTTCATCGTGGCGCACGTTTGCGCATGTCGGCGGCGCGGCGGGCGGACTGCCCAGACGCACGGAAGAAACGGTGCTCCGTCTGCTGGCCGAATTGGCCGCCGCGCCGAAGGACGAAGCGTTGAGCCGCCTGCTCAATTTCAAATTGGACGCGAAAGCCGCCGTGCGCAAGACGACCGTCAGCGCCGTTCTGCGGGACGAGAAGCGCGCCGCGCAGGAAGACGAACCCCTGCCGGATGCGCCGCTGATGCGCCTGCCGCGCTTCATGGAAGAGCGGCAGATGACGGGCGCGCAGATTGGCACGGCTTTTCACCGCATGATGCGCATGCTCGACTTCGACGCGCTGCGGGCGACCCATCAGTTGGAGGCGGAAATCGCCCGTCAGCGCGAAAGGCTGCTGGCGGACGGCATCGTCAGCGAAAACGAGCTGGCCGCCGTCAAGCCGTATCTGCTCGTGCGGCTGTTTGCCTCGCCGCTGGGCGTGCGTATGCTTGCGGCACAAGAGCTGCACCGCGAATGGGCGTTTACTTACCGCCGCGAGACGGAGACGGGCGCGCAGCTCTTGCAGGGCGTGATTGACTGCTGCTTCATCGAGCGCGGCGCGTGGGTGCTGGTGGATTACAAGACCGACGCGGACGCTGCCGGGGCGATCGAGCGCCATAGGCCGCAGCTGGAGCTGTACGCGCAGGCGCTTGCGGGCATCATGGGCCTGCCCGTTCGGGAGCGCGTGCTCTATCTGGTGCGCGCGGGAAGGGCGTATCAGGTGTAAGACGCGTCGTCGGACGCTTGTCCAAACAAACTGTATTAAATCTTTTTTACAATCCCCGCAGATTCGTTTTTTTGCCTTGACAACGGGAAAAAATCGCGGTATTGTAAGCATGGCTCAAAAGGGATGCGGAAACGCAAACCATCGGATCGATTCGATCCAGCATACTATTCGGAGGTGAACGACGTGGACGACTATCCCAGTAGCCTGGCGGGCAAACCCCGAGAACGACGGAAACAGACTGCGTCGCTCCTTCCGATTCAAGCGTAAAACGGATTTTTGAAACGGAAACGCGCGGTCTGTTGCCGCGCGCATTTTTATGCCGTTTTTGGGGCGCAACCTGCATTTTTCGCAAACGCAGAACAACGAAAAATGAATAGGAGGAATCCCCCATGGAAGAAGAAATCCGCAAGGAATTTATGGAACTGCTCAGGCTGCTTGACGAAGGAAAGCTTCAGGAGTTTAAGGACAAGGCGACGGAATGCCCGCCGGTGGATATCGCCGAAGGGCTGGAGGAAATCGAGGACGAAGGGCGCGTGCTGCGCGTGTTCCGCATGCTGCCCAAGGATATCTCCTCCGACGTGTTTTCCTACATGACCAGCGAGCAGCAGCAGCTCATCGCCGAAAGCGCGACCAACGCCGAACTCAAAGCGCTGGTGGACGACATGTTCATGGATGATACGGTGGACTTTCTGGAAGAAATGCCCGCCAACGTCGTCAAAAAGGTTTTGCAGAACGCCGACGAGGGCACGCGCAAGACCATCAACCAGTTCCTCAATTATCCGGAAAACAGCGCCGGCAGCCTGATGACCATCGAATATGTCGATCTGCACGATTACTTCACTGTGCGCAAGGCGATGGATTACATCCGCCGCACGGGCATCGACAAGGAGACGGTTTACACCTGCTATGTCATCGACGACCAGCGCAAGCTCGTCGGTCAGGTTTCCCTGCGCAAGCTGATTATCGCGCCGGAGAGCGCCTGCATCCGCGATATCATGGATACCAACATCGTCAGCGCCGTGACGACCGACGATCAGGAAGCCGTTGCCGACGACTTCCGCCGTTACGACCTGACTTCCGTCGCCGTCTGCGATAAGGAAAACCGCCTGGTCGGCATCATCACCATCGACGATATCGTGGACGTCATTCAGGATGAGAACACCGAGGACATCAAAAAGATGGCCGCTATCATTCCGAGCGACGAAGACTATATGAAAACCAGCGTCTGGAGTCTGGTGGCGCACCGCCTGCCGTGGCTGATGCTGCTGATGATCTCCGCAACGTTCACTTCGACCATCATCACCCACTTTGAAACGCTGCTTTCCGGCGCGGTGCTGCTCACCGCGTTCATCCCGATGCTGATGGACAGCGCAGGCAACTCCGGCAGCCAGACTTCTGTCACCGTCATTCGCAACCTCGCGCTGGGTGAAATCGAGCTGCGCGACTGGCCGCGCGTGCTGATTAAGGAAATCGGCGTGGCCGTCGTTTCCGGCGCGGCGCTGGCGCTGGTCAACTTTCTGCGCATCATCATCTTCACCAACACGAGCATGATGATCGCCGCCGTTGTTTCCGTGACGCTGTTCTGCACCGTCATCATCGCGATGATCGTCGGCTGTCTGCTGCCGATCGGCGCGAAGAAGCTCGGCTTTGACCCGGCCGTCATGGCCAGCCCGATGATCACCACCATCGTGGACGCCTGCTCACTCATGATCTATTTCCTCATTGCCAGCACGATGCTGGGGCTTTAAGACTAAAAAAAGTGTTCCCGACGGACGTGCCGGGAACACTTTTTTGAAGCATTACGCTTCATTCAGCTTTTTCAGCGCTTTTTTAAACTGCGTGCCGAACATCACCATCGTGAAGATCACGGCCAGCGTATCGGCGGCCGGCTCGGCGGTATAGACAGCCATCGTCTGATCCGGCAGGATGTGCGGCAGAATGAAGATCAGCGGAATCAGCAGCACAAATTTGCGAAGGATGGCTACGATGATGGAGCACGGTGCGTTGCCGATCGAAACAAAGGTCATCTGGCAGGCAATCTGAATGCCGAAGATGAACAGCGCGCCGCAGTAGATGCGAAGCGCCTTCGCCGTGAAGGCCAGCAGCTCCTGATCCGGCGTGAAAATGCCCGCGAAAGCCTGCGGGAAGAGCATGATGCAGGCCCAGAGAATCACAGAATAGGTCAGGCTGGCTTTGAGCAGGGCGAAAAATGTCTGCTTGACGCGTTCGGCGTTTTTCGCGCCGAAGTTATAGCTGGAAATCGGCTGTGCGCCCTGCGCCAGACCTTGCAGCGGAAGCATCGCGAACTGCATCACGCTGGTCAGAATCGTCATGGCGCCGACGGCGATATCGCCGCCGTATTTGAGCAGGGAGGAGTTGAAGCAGACGGAGATGATGCTTTCCGTGCTCTGCATGATGAACGTGGACAGGCCGAGCGCGATGCAAGGGGCGAGGAGCTTCATATCGATGCGCATGTTTTGGGGCTTGAGCCGCAGGCTGGTCTTTTTGCCCATCAGAAAGCTGACAACCCACACGCAGGAAATGCCCTGGGAAAGCACGGTGGCCAGCGCCGCGCCGCGCACGCCCATGTTCAGCCCGAAGATGAAGAGCGGGTCGAGCACGATGTTGCACACCGCGCCGATGAGCACGGTCAGCATGCCGGTAGTCGCGAAGCCCTGCGCCGTGATGAACGCGTTCATGCCCAGCGTCAGTTCCACAAACAGCGTGCCGAGCGCATAGATGTTCAGATAGCTATCCGCGTATTCAATCGTGTTTTCGCTTGCGCCGAATGCCAGCAGGAAGTTGTGACCAAACAGCAGCAGCACCGCCGTCAGCAGCAGCGAAATGGCGATTTGCAGCGAAAAACTGCCGCCCAGCAGTTTCTCGGCGGTATCGTGGTCGCCGCGCCCCAGCGCGATGGAGGCCCTCGGCGCGCCGCCGGAAGCGACCAGCGCCGCAAAGGCCGTCACGATCATGATGATCGGCATGCAAACGCCCACGCCGGTCAGCGCAAGGCTCCCGATTTCGGCAATGTGGCCGATGTAGATGCGGTCCACGATGTTATAGAGCATGTTGACGAGTTGGGCGATGACCGTCGGCACGGCCAGCCGCACGAGCAGTTTGCCGACCGGTTCCGTGCCCAGAAACGATTGATCTTTGGTTTGCATATCAGGCAGATCCTTTCTGATTGATGGTTTGAATGTTTTGGGTGACGGCGGCGAGACAACGCTGTCCCGACGCAAGATCCTCTTTGGATAAACCGGCGAACATCTGCGCCGTGAAGGCCGCCTGCAAGGCCAGCCCCTTTTCGACGACGGGAAGCGCCTGGGCGGTCAGCAGCAGGCGGCATTTGCGGCGGTCCTCCGGTACGCTTTCGCGGCGGAGATGGCCGCTCTGCACCAGGTTTTCCACGTACAGCGAAACCAGCGCGGGCTTGAGCTGACGATAGGTGCAGATATCGCGCGCGGTGTCGCAGCCCGGATTGTTGTGCAGAAACAGCAGAATGTCGATTGCGGTCTGCGCCATGCCCGTTTCTTCGCACAGCGGGCGCATCTGAGCGGCATAGGCGTTTTGAAGCTGACGCGAAAGCGCGTAGAATTGGGAAGCGTTCATCATCAAACGGAGATTCATCCCCTTTCTTTGATTCAAAAATAGATATTTTAAAATTGAACATTATTATAAACAGATTCATGACGGATGTCAAGCGCAAAACAGGCCGAATTCAATTTCACGCGCGCCGCGCAATCCGATCCCGTGCGAGAGGCGCGCAGGTCTATTGTTATTTTGAGCTAACATCTTTTGTCCGCAAAAAAACGCAAACGGATTGACAAATCAGCCGCTTCTGTGCTATGCTGAGCCCTGTTAAAAGGGAGTAGTTAAGAAGGCATGGTCAACAAGCCCCCGATTTTTTGTCGGTGGCCATGCGCCTAACGGATAGGTAATGAGACTTTTAGCACGTCACATAGGCTGACGGTGCGAAAAGGTCTTTTTTTGATTCGTAGGAAATTGCAGCAAATCGGCCGCGTATGCGAAAGTTTGAGTTTTTGCAAACTTGGACGGAAGTGAGAGCGGCCTCAGGCCGCTTTTTGTACCGTTAAATGCCTGCATCGCTTTTTGGGGAAAGGAAGAATGGTCATGGACATCAGTTTTACGGGAACCAACCTCCTCTCTGTCCTGCTGCTTTTTGCGGCGGGGCTGGTCTTTATCATCAAGGGCGGCGACTGGTTTGTGGATGCCGCAACGTGGATTGCGGAAGCGTTCGGCATTCCGAAATTCATCGTCGGCGCGACGGTCGTCAGCTTCGCCACGACGCTGCCGGAGATGCTCGTCTCCGTCTTTGCGGCGCTGGAAGGCAACGCGGATATCGCCGTGGGCAACGCGGTCGGCTCGGTGACGGCTAACGTCGGCCTGATCATGTGCCTGTCGCTGGTCTGCATGCCCTGCTTGATGACGCGCAGACAGTTCGGCTTCAAGGCGGGTTTACTGCTGGCGGCAATTGCCGTGCTGTTCGCGTTCACACGCAACGGCCAGCTTTCCGTCTTGCAGAGCGTCGTCATTCTGCTGTTTTTTGTCGCGTTCCTCGCCGAGAGCCTGATTGCGGGCAAGCGCGAGCAGGGCACGGAAGCCTCGGAGGATCGCCCGGAGCTGACCGCCAAAACCATCGTCCAAAACCTGTTCAGCTTTGTGCTGGGCGCGGCGGCCATCGTGCTGGGCGCGCAGCTGCTCATCGATAACGGTTCGGCGCTGGCACAGATGATCGGCGTGCCGGATTCCATCATCGCCGCGACGATGATCGCCATCGGCACGTCCCTGCCGGAACTGGTCACGACCCTGACCGCCATCCGCAAAAAGGAATCCTCGCTCTCCGTGGGCAACATCATCGGCGCGAATATCATGGATCTGACGCTGATCATGCCGCTCTGCGCGCTGATTCAGGGCAAGCCGATGATGATCGAGCGTCAGGGCATGCTGCTGGATATTCCCGCCTGTCTGGTCGTCACGGCGGCGGCGCTGGTTCCGGCGCTGGTGAGCGGCAGGTTCAAGCGCTGGATGGGCTTCCTTATCGGCGGGCTGTATATCGCCTATCTGGTCATCATGTTCACCTGTTTCGGGGTGTAATCAAAAAACGTCGGTTTGCGCCGACGTTTTTTTAAACCATGGAAAAAGAATAAAGCCGCTCAGGCGTAATGATACGCGTTCCGCTTCCGATAAATCAGCCACAGCGACAGCACGCAGGCCAGCCCCTCGGCGACAATCGTCGCAAACCAGATGCCGTTCACGCCGAACAGCGCGGGCAGAAGCAGCACGCAGACGGCCTGAAACACCAGCGTGCGCGCAAAGGAAATCACGGCGGAAATCAGGCCGTTGTTCAGCGCGGTGAAGAAGCTGGAGGCAAAGATGTTGAAGCCCGACAGCAGGAAGGAGAACGAGAAGATCGAAAACGCGTGCAGCGTCAGCGTATACAGCCTTTCGTCATAGCCCACGAAGAGTTTCGCCAGCGGCGAGGCCAGACCCAGCGCCAGCGCCGTCAGCGCAACGCCTGTCACACCCATCAGCGTCAGGCTCTTTTTCAGCATGTTTTTCAGCTCGTCGTGGTTGCCCGCGCCGAAGTGATAGCTGACGATCGGCGCGCTGCCGATGCTGTAACCGATGGCCGTGCCGATAAAAATCAGCTGCACATACATCAGCACGCCGTAAGCCGAAACGCCGTCCTCGCCCAGCATGCGCATGAGCTGCATGTTGTAAAGCGCGGAGACAAACGACGTGGAAATGTTGCTCATAAACTCGGAAGAACCGTTGGCACAGGCCTGAAGAATCGGGCGGGCCTCAAACCTGAAGGGAACGAAGCGCAGCGGCAGATCCTTCCCGCGGAGGATGTAGACCATGGGAATGACGCCGCCGATGCACTGGCCGATGCCCGTCGCCAGCGCTGCACCCGCCAGCCCCCAGTGGAAAACCGCGATGAACAGCGCGTCGAGCACCATGTTCGCTACGCCCGCCGCGATGACGACCAGCAGGCCCACGCGCGGCCGCTCGGCCACGACGAGGAAGCTCTGGAATACGTTTTGCAGCATGAACGCGGTTGTGAACGCGATGTTGACGCGGCCGTAGAGCACGCAGTCCTCCATGATGCTCTCGCTTGCGCCCATCAGGCGGGCGATGGGACGGATGAACGCGATGCCCAGCACGGTCAATACCAGGCCGACAACCACGACGAAGCCGATCATCATTGTGAAAATGCGGTTGGCCTTTTCCCTGTGGCCGCAGCCCAGTTCCTTGGCGACGAGCGCGCTGCCGCCCGTGCCGAGCATGAAGCCCGTGCCGCTCAGCACCATGATGAATGGCATGATGAAATTCAGCGCCGCGAACGGCGTTTTGCCGACATAGTTGGAGACAAAGAAGCCGTCTACCACGTAGTAAATCGATGTGAAGATCATCATGACGATGGAGGGCGCGACGAAGCGCAGCAATCGCGGATAGGTGAAGTGGTCGGAAAGCTGAATGGGGGTTTTATTCATGGGTGTTCTCCTTGTCAATCGCGCTGAAATGGAAGGTGAGCGCGTCGTTATAGCGGCGCATGAGGGTCAGAAGCTGAGCCTGCTCTTCGCTTGAAAGGTCGAGCAGCGCCCGTTGCTCGGCCTCGATGACGAAATCGACGGTCTGTTCCGCCAGTTTCATGCCCGTTTCCGTCAGGCGGATGGGCCTGCCGCCGCGCCCGCGCCCGCCCGAAAGCGTGAGCAGCCCTTCCTGTTCCAGCTTTTTGAGCGCAGAATTGACCGTCTGCTTGGGATAGCCTAAAATGGCGCACATGTCGCTCTGCGTGACGGGCGCTTCTTCCACGCGCAGGGTATACAGAATCCAGAAGGTGCTTTCCGTCATGCCCATGCGGACGCTCAGGTCGCGGTAGATGGCGGTGTTCTCTTTGTACACATGGTTGTATTCGGAAAGCTGCCTTTCCGCGCCGATGTTTTTCATCGATTCACCCCGAAATGTCCGAAATCGGATTTTTCATGCGAAGGGTATTATAGTCCGATTTCGGATATTTGTCAACTCCTTTCGTCACGGCTTTGTCGTGCGAACCTTCGGCGTTTTTTCATCGTCTGAATCCGCCATAGGCGGCGACGATTTCAAACGTCCCTCAAAGAGGGAGGCGTTTGGTATGAGCTTATAAGAGGATGGCAAGAATTTATTGAGGCCGACCCTGTTTTTGCCGTGAACAAAAGGCGCATATAAAATAAGGCTCCTTTTAGAGGGGGCTCCATAGGGATTTTTAATCCCGGAAAAAAGTGCGGCATAGTCGGTAGAAATATCGGCTGTGCCGCTTCTTTTTCATTGGGGATTTCTACTGCGCCAATGGCGTTGTAGATAATCTGAATGCGCTGCTGCCTGTGGCCACCCGCTTTTCCAAGGTCTGCTGCTCGGCTTCATAGGTTGCTGACATTCTGGCAAAGCGTTCGTCGCTGATCCTGCCGGTCACATTAGCTCCAGCCAAACTTGACAAAATCTTTCGGATTATATATATGCAAACTTTCTGTCCTTGTGATATACTAATTATGCAAGAATACCATGAATGAGGTGTACTATGATAATTCGTATTTGGTTGTCAGTTTAACGGCACGAACATTCGAATACTTGTGCATGCTGCTTTGTGCGATGAGCGCATGCTTCCGCAGCTTTCTGTTGTTTTGTGCCGTACCAACTTCAAAGTCATACTGCTGCCGCTTTGCCATTTAGATGCGCTAAGCGGCTAATTTGGGACACAAAAAATAGAAAGGTGCGATTTGTTGGCGCTGTTGCCTGCGTTAGCAAAAGCAGTATAATATCATGAAAAATATAATTAAAAGTCACTGGAAATATTTGGCGATTTGTTTGCTTTTTGTATTCATTGCCGGCTTTGCGGGAACATATGTGCAATTTTTGAAAGGGGAATTGCTGGACGCTGCGCTTGAAGGCGTATCAGCCGGAGTATTTAGACTTGCAATCGCCTTTTTTGCAGCCATAGCAGTAGAGATGGCATCGTTTTACGGCTATGACTATTTTCGAGGGCGCTTTTCTGTTGCAAACAAGAAGTCTTTGCGCAGCTTGTATTTTGACTGGCTGCTAATGCGCAGCCCTGTTGAGGCGATGACCGTACAGCAGGGCGAATTTGTCGCGCAATACACCGACCAAATCGATCAAGTCAACGAAAACTATCTTGATAACATCCCGTTATTAATAGAAATTTCGTCAAAGACACTCATTGTAAGTGCCGCGCTGTTTTGGTTAGACTACCGCGTTGCGCTTCTCACATTGTTTTTACTGACTATGCCGCTCTATATACCCAAGCTGATCGAAAAAAAACTTCAAAATGCAAAAAACGAAAGCATCGACAGCTTTCAAAAACATCTCGGAAATATAGTTGAATGGCTTTCCGGGTTTGAACTGATAAAAAACTATTCTATTGAGAAAGTGATCGTCCGGAAATTTCGAGAGAGCAACGAAGAAGTCTCGGATAAACTATTCCGTTTTAAAAAGGTCACTTACTTATCCAAAACAATCACTGCGCTCCTATCCTATATGAGTCATTTCGTCGTCATTGTGACAACTGCGGCGCTCGTTCTGAACGGAGATTTTTCTGCGGGTGATTTCTTTATTGCTGTTGGTCTTATCGACCAGCTTTCATATCCTATAATCGCAGTTTCCGCATACTTGCAGGAATACTTAAGCACGAAACTGGTAGCGAAAAAGCTTGAATCGTTGTTTGAGCAAGCGCCTGCCGGTAGCGAACGGACAATGGAAATCTCACAGATTAATAGCGTTGCTTTTCGGCACGTATGCTTTGGGTACGAGGCTGCATCTCCGATTTTAAATGACTTTTCACTCAAGGTGAACGCTGGCGAAAAATGTATGATTACTGGACAGAGCGGTTCCGGCAAGTCAACAAGCATGAATCTGTTGCTTGGATATTACAAACCCCAGAGCGGAGAGATACTCATAAACGATTCAAACGCCTTTTGCGTGAAGCAGCTGAACGAAAAGATTGCGATTATGCGGCAGGATCCCGTTCTGTTCAACGATACGCTGCGTAACAACCTCACAATGTATCGTGATATGCGCGATGATGAGCTGATCGCACTGCTGCAAAAACTCAATTTGCATAAGTTTGCAACACCAGAAGGGCTCGACAGTATGATTCGCGAAGGCGGCAGCAATCTATCCGGCGGCGAGCGTAAACGGATTGCGCTTGCCAGAACACTGTTGCGCAAAGCGCCTATCACTATTATAGACGAGCCACTCGCCAATGTGGATTCGGAGACAGCCGAAAAGATTGAAAACATTCTTACCGAATTATCCGGTGGCATTGTTTTTGTTATCACGCATCATTTTTCGGATGATAAGAAAAAGGCTTTTGCAAAAGAGTTCCACTTTAGTCACAGCCACGTGGAATACGGAGGAATATGATGCGGGAAATCGTAAAGGCAAAACATGTTATGCGTTTTTTCCTCTGAAATACAGACCGCATTCAGCATAGCACGCGAGACAAGCACAGAAAAGCCCTCGGTATCATCTGATATCGAGGGCTTGACGTTACGCGACCAGCTCTTCGCATGCGCCGATAACCAGCAGGTGCAGCGCGGGGAAGAAATCCGTTCCGATTCGATTGATGTTGATGATGGACAGGTACAGAATCCGAATGGCGGCCAGCACGATTTCATCCGACTGGGAGAAGTGGATCTTGGCGCGCCGAAGCATGTCGAAAATGCCCTGTGCGGAGGAAAGATAGTGCGTGCGCGCGTCTTCTTCGGGAATGAAGCGCGCCAATTCGGGCAAATCGTCGCACAGGAAATTGCAGATGCCGAGAGCGTGAATGGTCGTAAAGGCGGCATAGACCGAGTTGGCCGAGCGGCGCTTGTCGTCCAGACCCGCGGCCGCGTCCTTTGTCAGTGATTCATTCACGGCGGCGATGATCTGCGATTCCCAATCGGCAGCGATTTCGAGGAACAGAAGCTCCTTGCTGTCGTAGAACTTGTAGAACGAGGATTTGGAAATCCCCGCGTCCGCTGTCAGCATATCCAGCGAGGTCTTTTTAACTCCGGTGCTGACGGCATATTTGCGCGCGCTTTCCTTGAGCTTTTCGCGGATGGCGTCGCGCTGCTGGGGGGAGAAGGGCTGCGCCATGAGAGCGCCTCCTTACTTGTTAATCGTGACCGTACCGTTCATACCCGGCAGCAGGGTTTTGCCGGCAGGCAGGGTGATGCGCACGTCGAAATAGGTTGCGTTCTGCTTTTTGGCGCCGACGGAATAAATCTGGGTGACGGTGCCGGTGAAGGTTTCGCCGTCGAACGCGTCGAGCGTGTAGGAGAGCGTGTCGCCGACGGCAATGCTGTTCAGGTCAAGTTCATCGACCTCCGCGCTCAGTTCCAGCGTGGAGAGATCGGCCACTTCGCAGAGCAGTTGGCCGCGGTAGACCTGCGCGCCGGAAGCGGTATTCATCGAGGTGATCACGCCGTCCTTGGAGGCGGCAATGCTGCGGGAGGCGTTCTTTTCGCTCTGTGCGTCCACCAGCTCAAAAAGCAGGTCGCCGACCTCCACCGCGTCGCCCGGCTTGACATGCACGGCGGCGATGCGGCCGCTGTTGGCATTCACCTGCACGTCGGCATAGCGGGTCACCTTGCCGCGGCCGACCTCGCTGTCGGAAGGCGTGGTGCTCTCGCGGAAGCAGCGGACGGTGTCATCCACATCGAAGCTGCCGGAGAGAATTTCCACGGTATACTTCTTGCCGGATACGCTGGTCACAACGCCCGTGCCCTTGTCGTTGCTGAGCTTGAGATACAGGGTTTCGCCCGCGTGGATGTAGCGGTTGTCCGCATCGTTGTACGCCTGATCGGTGGAAGCGTCGATATACAGCGCGTTCTTCGGCTCGATGACCGCCAGCGCGCCGTAGTGCGCGGCCACGCCGCTTGCGTCGTCGCCGACGGATGCAAACACGGCGGAAACCGTGCCGGCCTGCGTCGCATAAACCGGGGTGGTATCCAGCGTAAACAGGGTTTCGTGCGCGGAGACGCTGTCGCCGGTTTCATAGTCAAACGGGAGCAGCGTGCCGGCAAACGGCGCGGTGATCTTTTCGGTATTCGGGGCGACGATCTTCGCGTCGGCGGTTGCGGCCAGCGCGCAGGAAGCAGTCAGCGTGAGCGCGGCGGCAAAAGCCGCGACAGACATCATTTTATTCATAATCATGTTCCTTTCATATTTTTTGAATAAAGTGGGAAGACGCGTAAAGCGTCCATGGAATCGAATGTGCGCCTGCGTTCCGCGTGATGCAGAATCTGGGCGGAGGCAGCCTCAGGCCGCTTATTCGACGGATTTGAGCGCTTCAACCATGTCGATCTTCTGCACCTTGCGCGCCAGCATGCGCTGAAGCAGCTGGGAGAACAGATAGGTGACGACGCAGGCGATGACGATGGATTGGATCGTCGGCGCGCCGGGGTAGAAGCCGCTCTCCGGCTCACAGGTGTGCATGATGATATCCGTCAGCGCGATGCCCGGCCAGACGCCCAGCGCCACGCCGAAGAGGGAGATGATGGCGTTTTCGCGCATAATCAGGCGGCGGATCTCTTTCTGATGGTAGCCCAGCACCTTGAGCGTCGCGTATTCGCGCGTGCGCTCGACGAAGTTCATCAGACCCATGTTGTAACAGATGACGAACGCCAGCGCCAGCGCGATGCAGGTCAGCATGGTGAACACGGCGGAGAGCGAGTCGAGCATCTGCATCATGTCGTCGATCAGCTTGGCGGGATAATCCAGACTGTCCACTTCATCCATGTCTGCCAGCTGGGCGAGATAGGTTTCGTCCGGGTTCTTGAGCATCAGGCCGGTGGGGACGAATTCGCCCTTGCGGAGGGATTCCCATGTCGTGCGGTTGAGATAAATGCCCTGCGTGACGTTGTTGTAGACGATTTGGCCGATGGCGATGGTAAACGGCTCGTCGTCGCCGGGCAGATAGACCCGAACGGTGTCGCCGACATGCAGGTTCAGCGTTTTCGTCAGCTTGTAAGTGATGGCCGCCGTGCCGGTTTCCAGCGGGACGAAGGTTTCGTCCTTGCCGAGGTGAATCATCGTCTGGTCGTCTTCCAGCACGGTTAGGCGCTCCGTGCGCGTGCCCGCATCGGTGCGCAGCGAGACGGATTTTTCCATCAGGCATTCGGCGGCGTCCGCGTCGGCGCGGCGCTCGTAGCTTTCGGCCTTATCGACCGTGCCCGTGAGGTTGGCGATCACGTCGTAATCCAGCGACTTCGTATAATACTTGACGCTCAGCGATGTGACGGAATCCTGAAGACCCAGCGAGGTGATGATCAGCATCGTGCAGCACAGCAGGCCGACGAGCATCATGATGGTGCGCAGCTTGTTGCGCATCAGGTTGCGGACGACCATCTTCGTGTTAAAGCTGAACCGCGACCAGAGCCACGTAATGCGTTCCAGCAGAATGCGCTTGCCGTTTTTCGGCGGTTTGGCGCGCAGCAGCGAGGCGGTGCATTCCTTCGCAGCGCTCTTGTAGGAGTGCAGCAGGATGAAGATGCTCATCACCACGCTCAGCAGCGTCATGCCCCACGCGAAGGCGGAAATCGGCGGCGTGAGACGATAGGGCATTTCGTTCTGCGCAATCAGCGTATCCCACAGCAGATAGGGCAGCGTGCTGTGGCCGATGAGCGTGCCCAGCACGGCGCCGACCGCGGAAGGCGCGATGGCGTAGGAGAGATAGTGCATTTTAATCTGATGCGCGGAGAAGCCCAGCGCCTGAAGCGTGCCCATCTGCATGCGCTGGTTGTCAATCATACGGGAGAGGGTCGTCATGACGATCAGCGCGGCGACGGCGTAAGCCAGCACCGGGAAGATGAGCGTCATGTTTTCAAACATCTGCGCATCGTTGTTGGCGCGCGCCGTGCTCATATGCGCGGTGCGGTCCACGACCAGCGCGTCCGGCAGGACGGATTCAATCTCGGCCTGCACGGCGTCGCTCTGCGTGCCGTCCGCCATGGTGGCGACAATCTGCGTCAGCGGCAGTTCCGGAATGGCGCAGGAATTGACGAGGATGAAGCCGTATTGATCCGGGTTGGCGGCCATGCCGTCGGTGACGACGATGTATTCCGGGCTGACGACAATGCCGCGGATGGTGAACGGATACTGCTGACCGTTGAGCTTCACCGTCAGCCTGTCGCCCAGCGAAAGCCCTTTCGACTGCGCGAAGCGCTCTTCGACGAGACAGCCGCGCGGGTCGTTGGCTTCCAGCAGCTCGCCTTCGCGAAGCAGCGGCTTGTTGATGGTCATTTCGCCGTCGTAGACCGTGACGGAAACGGAAACGTCGCCCGGAAGCGTCGTATCCAGATCTGTTGAGGCGCGCGCGCAGACCTCTTTCACATCCGGCAGCGCGGCAACCTTCTCCAGCGCGGAACGGTCGGCGGTGGGGAGCGTGATCCAGAAATCGGCGAGGTTGTTTTCCTCGTAGTAGGTGTTGAGCGTCGTGCGGATCATGCGCGCCGTGCCATCCAGAGCGGAAAACGCGAACGTGCCCAGCGCGCACAGCGCGATGATGGAAAGAAACTGCATCGCCGCCCGCGACATGTCGCGGTAGAGCTTCTTTCGCAGCATATTGTTTTTCGGCCTTACCATGCGATATCCTCCACGCGGGCGGGATGCTCGCATGTTTCAATCGATTCAATGCCGCCGTTCTTCACGCGGATGACGCGGTTGCCCAGCGGGGCGATCATCGCGTTGTGCGTGATGATGACGACGGTGGCGTTGTGCGTGCGGCAGACGTCCGTCAGCAGCGAGAGCACCTGCACGCCGGTCTTGGAATCCAGCGCGCCGGTCGGCTCGTCGCACAGCAGCAGCGCCGGATTCTTGCACAGCGCGCGGGCGATGGACACGCGCTGCTGTTCGCCGCCGGAAAGCTGGGCGGGGAAGTTGTTCATGCGCTTGCCCAGACCGACCTGCTCCATGATGGTCTTCGGGTCGAGCGCGTCTTTACAGACCTGCCGGGCCAGCTCGACGTTTTCAAGCGCCGTGAGGTTGGGCATCAGGTTGTAAAACTGGAAGACGAAGCCGACGTCCGTGCGCCGGTAATCCGTCAGCTGCGGGCCGCGGAGGCCGGTGATCTGTTTGCCGCCGACGGTGATGGTGCCGCTGGTGGCTTTATCCATGCCGCCCAGCAGGTTCAAGATGGTGGTTTTGCCTGCACCGGAAGGGCCAAGCACCACGCAGAATTCGCCTTTTTCAACGGTGAAATTGACGTCGTCCACGGCCTTGACCACGGTGTCGCCCGTCTGATAATACTTGCAGACGTGCTCAAAGTTGATATAGCCCACGGAAAACCTCCTTTTCATCCCCAAGCGGGGGGCAAAAACAAATGTTGGTTTTTGTTTTTACGATATCTGAAAGAAAACGCCGAACGAAATGCGGCGCGCATCGAACGTCGTAAAAACAATATCTGAAATTCGTTTTCATTATATGCAGAGGCGGAGGCGCTGTCAAGATAAAATTTGGAAAAAGAATGGACCGGACTTTTGTTAGAAGATACAAACGTATTAAGACCGCTTTACACGGGTACCTTTTTGTGCCTATATAATAAAAAAGTGCGTACTTGTTTCGGCGGACAGGTGCGGTTCGATCCGCGCGCTGACCGATGGATTTGTGGCAGTGTTTGGCGACGCAGTAGCTGCGGATCATCCTGAAAAAGCGCAGATTGTACACTTCGGCGACACCGTGACGCCGGCCGTTCCGGCGACGCTGGATGGCGAGGGTCGTCCGCAGACGCGCGTCATCGCTCCGAAGCACTGTCTGCATTGCGGGCGGTGTGCGGAAATCTGCCCCATCGGCGCGATTGAAAGTCGGTTTTAAACAAAGAGAAAAGCATCTGTTCCTTCAAGCGAAAGGAGCGGATGCTTTTTTGATGGATGAATTTACAGTTTTAAGATACGTATGCGCACAGAACACGTTTCAATCGTAGACCGCTTCGCGGTCTGCTCTGAAACTTCTGTTTTTTCTTTTTGATGTGGGGTTACGCTGGGCTATCGCCCAGACCTATTTGGGGGATAATCCCCCAAACCCCTTCTTCGCTTCGCGGCGGTTTAAACATTATTTGAGGGAGAAAGGGCCGAAGCGATACACATATTCATCCACGTCTTCAAAGACGGTATAGCTTTTGCAGTCGCAGGCGATATAATCCGCGTTGACGAACCCGGAATTGACCACGACGCCGTGATCATCGGTAATCCGGATATTGGCGTAATACCTGCCCTTATAGGCGACGACGTTGGTCAGCTCAAATTCGGTATCCGGGCCGACTTTATTGGTTGTGCCGTTGGGATAATAAGCGACGCGGCTGTCGCCTTTTCCGGGGGAATCCCACAAAGTGACGCGGCGGCCCGTCAGGCGCACATGGCCGTAATCCTTGCAGGTTTCGTCCGGGCAGAAAAAAGGGAGCGTACCGTCCCAATGGTCTTTGCGGGCGTAGATATGCGTTGCCAGGTGGCGGGCGGCCTGCTCGCTGCCCAAAGCCTGAACGAGCGGAGATTTATCCGCCTGGGCGGGTGCGGCTGCACACAGCAGGACAAGCGTCAGAAGCAGCCAGAGGCTTTTTTTCAAAACGGAGATCCTTTCTGAAAAGGGGAGAGCGCGCCGGTTCAGTGCGCGCCCATCGGCGTATTCCGGTCGTTTCGGTTTTTGAGCACGTCGGCAAAAGGATCGTCGTCCTTTTGTTCGTCCTCATCGATCAGGCCGTCGGATTTGAGCATGTCGCGCATGACGTCCATCTCGCTTTCCAGATCGATGAAGCGGTATTCATCCAGCGCTTCGACCTGCTTACGGAAAGCCGTATCGATTTCGCCGACGGCCTGCGAAATGCGCGCGCGAACCTCGCGGGCCTTTGGGGTGTTTGCGCTTTTTTCCAGCTTGGCGCGCGCTTCGAGCAGGCGAAGCGTGGTCGGCAGATAATAGCGCAGGAAGGTGCGAAGCTGAGAGAGCAGCTGAGGGCGCTGTTCCAAAATGGAGAGAATCTGGCCGCAGCTGTTTTCGATGGAATCGATCTGCGCGGAGAGTTCCGGATCGGGAATCAGGTCGTTGGCGTGACGGATGCGGCGCATGGCGGCGCGGCCCTCGCGGATGACCTCGCTGACCTCGTCGTTGGCGCTGTCCGTCTGCGTGTTTTCGGCGGGCTGGGCTTCACGGCGCGCGCGGGAAGCGGAGGACTCGGTCTTTTGCCATGCGTCTTCGATCTCCGCGTCGTCGGTGACGGTGCAGTCCGCGTCGGCGTAGGTTCGTCCACTGCGGTCATAGCTTGCGCCCCAATCGACGCTATCCTGTTCGGTTTCCTCGTCATCCGCGGCTTTGGTCAGCACGTGGAACACCAGATACACGACGAACGGGCCGATGGGACCGCCGATAAACAAAGAGAGCATGTACCACGCCCAACGGGGCAGATAATCCAGTTTGCGGAGCAGGCGCCTGGCGTTTTTCATATCGTTATCCTCCGAGGAAAAACCCTGAAATCGTTTGTTTTTGGATAGATACCATTATAGCAAACTATGGGGCGGTTGTCATCAAAAAGGGCAAAAAAATGCCCGTTCCGAAACGGACGGGCTATGAAGGTCAATCTTTCTTTCTGCCAAAGGAGAAGCGTTTTTTCTTTTCGCCGGCTTTGGCCGCGGCGCGCGCGGTCGGCGGTTCCTGCGTTTTTGTCGGCACGGGGCGCGCGACGGTCTGACGGATATCGTTGGCGACAAATCGAATATCGCCGAGGAAGCCGTCCAGCACGCCGGTTTTCAGAAAATTGACGCAGGTGATCCACACAATCGGGGCGACGACCAGACCCGTGACGCCCGCGATGCGCATGCCCGCGTACATGGAAAACAGCATTTGCAGCGAAGAGAAGCCCGTCGCGCCGCCGAGAATGCGCGGCTCAAAGATGCGGCGGATGATATACAGAATGCCGTAGAGCAGCAGCAGCTTGAGGCCCATATCAAACAGACCGATTGCCATGCAGATCAGTCCCCACGGCACGAGCACCGTGCCCGCGCCGAAGAAGGGAATGAAATCCAGAAACGCGAGAAGCAGCGCGATGGGCAGGGGATAGGGCACGCCGATGATGAAAAAGGCGACAAGGATGATGCCCATATCCAGCAGGGCGAAAATCAGCTGGGAACGGAAAAAACCGAACACCGCCGCGCGGAAGCTGTGGCCCATCAGGCGGACGGAGTTTTTGCCGCGCACACCGAGGTAACTGTAAATATTTTCGCGCAGGTTCGGGAAATCCGCCGTGATGATGCAGCTGGCCAGCACGAGCACCGTCAGGAAGATGACGAAGCTCGGCACTTCCAGCGCGACGTTGCGGGAGATGCCCATCACATAGCTGAGCGCGCCGGAGAGCAGGGTTTTCAGCCATTCCCACGCGCTGTTGAGCAGGGAAAAGATTTCGTCGCCCACGCCCGCGTATTCGGCGGGAAGCTTGGCGAGCACCTCTTGCAGCCACGTGACCAGCTCGTTGTACAGCCCCTGCAAATCGGCGATGAAGGTCGGTACGCTGCGCGCCAGATCGATGGCCTGCGAGACGAGCTGACCGGCGAAGAACAGGCACAGACCGAACAGCAGGGCATAAAACACGAGCACCAGAATATAGGAAAATAGTTTGCGTGTCAGGCGCAGGTGGCGCTGAAGCCACGCGATGACGGGGTTGAACATCCACGCCATGATGAACGCGAGGATGAACGGCAGCAGAATGCCGACGACCGGCCCGCCGAGCAGCGCGACGGCCACGACGCTGACGATGGCGATACAGATTTCGGCAATCAGCCTCAGATAGGTTTTTTGGCGCTCATCCATCGGCCGGGGGGTTTGCAAATCGCTCATGAAGCATCAATCCTTTCAGAAAAAAGGGAAAAAATCATTCGGTTTTCGGTTCGGGCAGGCCGAGCGTTTCATGCAGCAGCCGGACGTTTTCATCCAGATTCAAAACGACGCTGCTTTCGCCGTAGTGCCAGTAGCCCTCATACGGCACGGCGGAACGGACGACCTGCGCGCCGCGCATCCACAGCGCGTCAAAGACGAGTTGGGCCTGTTCGCCGCTGCTCAGGGAGGACTGCCACGCGTGGCTCATGTTTCGGACGACGGAAACCACATTGGCCGCCGTCATTTTTTTTGTCTGTTTCACCAGCGCGGAGAAGAGCTTGGTCTGCCTGTCGCCGCGGCCGATGTCGTTATCCAGCTTGCGGCAACGCGCGTAACACAGCGCCTGCGCGCCGTTGAGACGGCAGACGCCTTCGGAAAGCAGATATTCGGGATATACGCCCTCCTTGTTATCAATATAATGCGCCTCGGCGTCGGTCAATTCGACCTCCACGCCGCCCATTGCGTCGATGATGGTGATGACGGAAGAAAAATTGACGCGGAACCAGCCGTCGATGTTCAGATCAAACACGCGGTTCATGGTATCCACCAGCGCGTCTTCATCCTGTGTGCGGACGACGGTATTGAGCTTGACGTTTTTGCCGGATTCATTGGGCACGACAATGTCGCGCGCAAAGGTTACGGCGTGAATCTTTCCGGAATCAAAGCCGACCTGCACGAGCATCATCACGTCGCTGCGGCCGCTGTCGTTGAGCGAGCCGTAGTTATCGATGCCCATGATGAGGAAAGTCTTGGCGCCGTGCGGATGGCAGATCAGCACCAGCGCCAGCAGAATGACGGCGGCGGCGAGCATAACGCGCGCCGCTTTATGCGCGGCGAAAAAGGATTTGGCTTTTGAAAAAACAGACATGGCGTTCCAGCTTTCTTGTATTCTTAAGTGAAATAAACGGATGAGCCCTGGAAAATGATATGCATGAAAAATCTAAATCACAACATAACATAAATAAGGCTGAAAATCAAGTGAACGGGCGCGGAAAGCAGATAAATTGAGCGGATCAGTCGATTTTTATTGCGGTAAGACAGCTTTTCGTGTATAATAAAAATGTTATGGATTTTTGCGCGTCGCCGCCAGACGGCCTCGCTCAAGATAGATGCTCTGTCGGGATGACCTCCGCCAGCGCGATGGATGGAAACCCAAAAAGGCGCCTGAAAAAGTGCGCCTGTTTGAAGCTACGCAGACGACAATCTGCGAAAGAAAGGAAATTTTTGTGGCAGAAAACGAAAACAGAGACTTGAATAAGCCCAATCAGAATCAAACCGGAAGCAATGCCGGCAATCCAAACAATAACCATGCGGATCAGCCCCAGCGCGCGCCGCGCCGCCGCCCGATGCCCAGAAGAAACGCCGCCAGGCAGACATCGGAGGGCGAAGAGCAGACGGCCAACGCCGCGCCGAGAAAGCCGCGCATGCCCAGAAAGCCGCGCGCTCAGCAGCCGCAGCCTGTCGGGCAGGCGGCGGATAAGCCGCAGGAAGCCGCGGAGCCGCGCCGCCCGCGCATGCCGCGCAAGCCGATGAACCAGAATCCGGCCCCGGCGGCAAACGGCGAAGCACAGGCAGCCGCTCAGGCCCCGCGCGCGCCGAAAGCGAACACCCGCACCGCCAGACCGCGCGCGACGGCCGCGGTCGGCAGCACGGGCAACGCGCCGCAGATTGCCGCGCCGCAGCAGGCCGCCAAGCCTATGCAGCCGCGCCGCAACCCGCCTCGCCCGCGCGCAAACAGCGCCCGTCCGGCAGAGCGCCCGCAGACGGGCATGCGCCGCCGCATTGTCGCGCCGATTGCGCTGGAGGAAAAGCCCTGCATCTCGCAGACCCTGCAATGGGTTGGTAAGAAACCGCCGACGATGCGCTCCCGCGCCAGCGAACATCCCAGCCGCGCGACGCTGCGCATGATCCCGCTGGGCGGCATGTGCGAAATCGGCAAGAACATGACGGCCTACGAATACGGCAACGACATTATCATCGTCGATTGCGGCCAGATTTTCCCGGATGAGACCATGCCGGGCGTGGATGCCGTCATTCCGGATTTCACCTATGTGCTGCAAAACCGCGACCGCGTGCGCGGCATTTTCATCACCCACGGCCACGAGGATCACATCGGCGGCCTGCCTTACCTGATGCGCGAGTTCCGCGCGCCGATTTACGGCGGCCGCATGACCATCGAACTGCTCAAGTATAAGCTCGACGACCGCGTGCCGGGGCTGACCAAGAGCTGCGAACTGCACGTCGTCGAGGCGGGCGAAACGATTCGTTCCGGCTGCTTCTCCGTGGAGTTCATCCACGTGAACCATTCCATCGCGGACGCGTTCATGTTCGCCATTCGCACGCCGATCGGCACGATCATGCACTCCGGCGACTTCAAGATCGATTATACGCCGATCAACGGCGCGATCATGGATCTCCAGCGCATTGCGCAGATTGGCCGCGAAGGCGTGCTGCTCTTCGTCTGCGAATCGACCAACATCGAGGTGCCGGGCTTCTCCAAGAGCGAGCGCCACGTCGGCGAATCGATGGCCGATATGTTTAAGGATGCGAAAGGCCGCATTTTTGTGGCGACATTCTCTTCCAATACGTCCCGCTTGCAGCAGATTTTCACCGCCGCCGAGCGCCACGGGCGCAAGGTTGCGCTGGTCGGCCGAAGCATGCTCAATGTGTTCAACGCCGCCAACAATCTGGGCTACATCCAGAAGAAGCCGGATACGCTGATCGAAATCTCCCAGGTGGACAATTATCCGCCGGAGCAGGTCGTCATCATCTCCACCGGCTCTCAGGGCGAGCCGATGAGCGCGCTGACCCGCATTGCCTTCTCCAACCATCGCGAAATCGAGATTCAGCCGGGCGACACCGTGATTATCTCCGCGACGCCGATTCCGGGCAACGAGAAGCCGATTTACAAGGTCATCAACGAGCTGTACCGCCGCGGCGCGAAGGTGTATTATTCCGCGCTGGCGGACGTGCACGTCTCCGGCCATGCCTCTCAGGAGGAAATCAAGCTGGTGCATGCGCTCGTCCGCCCGAAGTTCTTCATCCCGGCGCACGGCGAAACCCGCATGCTCTATCAGCACGCGGAGCTGGCGCACAAGCTGGGCGTGCCGTTTGAAAACATCTTCATTCTGGCTAACGGCGATATCTTTGAGATTTCCAAGGGCTCGGCGCGCGTGACCGGCTTCACCAACGGCGACGCGGTGCTCATCGACGGCGCGTCCGTCGGCGAGGTGGATAACAGCGTGCTGCGCGAGCGCAAGCTGCTCTCCGACGATGGCGTGGTGGCCATTTCGCTGGCCGTCAGCAAGAAGACCGGCGAAATGATGGCCCAGCCCGTGGTCAGCGCGATGGGCTTCCTTTACGACAGCGAGCACGTCAAGATCGAGGCGGCCTGCCGCCAGCATGCGGCGAACGCGGTCGCCCGCATTGCCGCCAGCGGCAAGAAGGTGCAGGAGGCGGTTGCCTCCGGCCAGCTGCAAGGCCAGCTGCGCTCCTTCCTCTACGAGCGCACCAAGCGCCGCCCGGTCGTAATGATCAATTTGATTGAGGTTGAGTAAATCAAAAACACATTGCGTTTGAAATTTAGTGCGCCGCTTTGAAACTTACGTTCTTCTTGATGATTGGGGAGACGATGGGGCCAGCCCCATCCCCTGCTGGGGACGATTGTCCCCAGACCCCTTCTTCGCTTCGCGGCGGCTTAAATCAGGCAATGTGGGAGTTCCAAGAACCTCAGGTTCTTGGTGGGGCTTGGGGCAAAGCCCCAACGTAACTTTGAGGATAAAAAAATGGAAAATCTTCCGATTGTTCATGTTGTCAACGGACGGCAGAAAAAGCTGCTGCAAGGCCATCCGTGGGTATACGGCAACGAAATCGAGCGCGTGGAGGGCGAAATCGAGGACGGCGGTCTGGTGACGGTCGTCGATTTCCGCGGGCGCTACATGGGTACGGGCTTTTACAACAGCAAGTCGCTGATTACCGTGCGCATGCTGACCCACCGCCAGGAGGAAATCACCGACGAACTGATCGCTTCCCGCGTGAAGGCGGCGTGCGATTACCGCCGCTTTGTGATGAACAGGCCGGGCACGGATTCCTGCCGCCTGATTTACGGCGAGGCCGACCGCCTGCCGGGCGTGATTGCCGACCGTTTCGGCGGGGTGATCGTGCTTCAGGTGCTGGCGCTGGGCATGGAACGGTTTACGCAGACGATTGCCGACGCGCTGCTTGCGTGCGAAAAGCCGGATTGCCTGCTGCTGCAAAACGACGACGCGATTCGCCGCAAAGAGGGCATGGAGTGCTTCACCCGCGTGCTTTACGGCACGCTGCCGGAGGAAAACATCATCCACGAGAACGGCGTCAAGCTGGCTGTGGATGTGCTCGGCGGTCAGAAGACGGGCTACTTCCTCGACCAGAAGGATAATCACCTGTTTGTGCGCCAGTTCTGCAAGGACGCGCGCGTGCTGGATTGTTTCTCCTACATCGGCGCGTTCGCGCTCAACGCGGCGGCCGCCGGGGCGAAAGAAGTGACGGCAGTGGATATCAGCGAAGCCGCCGTGCAGCTGATCGAAAAGAACGCCGCGCTCAACGGCGCGGATATCACCGCCGTCTGTGCGAACTGCTTTGATTTTCTGCGCGCGCAGGTCAAGGCGGGCGAAAAATACGACGTGGTGGTGCTCGATCCGCCCGCGTTCACCAAAGCGCACGCCAACATGGCCAGCGCCTGCCGCGGCTACAAGGAGATTGCGCTCTCCGCGATGCGCCTGCTTCCGGCGGGCGGCGTGCTGGCGACGCACTCCTGCTCGTATCACATGCCGGAAGAGGTCTTCGTGAATACGGTGCTCTCCGCCGCGCAAGACCTGCATCGTCAGGTGCGCGTGATTACCCTGCGTCGTCAGGACATCGATCATCCGGTTCTGGCTGGATATCCGGAAAGCCATTATCTCAAGAGCCTGTGGCTGCAAATGCTGGATTGATTCTGAATGAAAATGAAAAGCGCCCGCGGGACGGTGAAGAAGGCCGTTTCGTGGGCGCTTTCAATTATACAGCATTCGTAGAAGAGGGGGCTAAAAAAGCGCGGCCATCTGTTCGGAAAGCGCGATTTCATAATCCGAAAGAATTCTATCTTTGCGGAAAATTAGCCCGACGGTGTACGGATGAACACAAGGCTCAACAGATAAATAGGTGATAGAATCGGCAAGCTGCATATGGCGAAGGGGAATAGAAGGCAGAAAGGCGATGCCGCAATCCATAGAGACAGACTGATATAAAGGTCCGGTCAGCGGGGAGGATAAAACGATAGAAGGGTGAAGCTGGTGCTGATAAAAATAATTGACGGCGAAATGGCCGCTGAATGAAGTTGGAGAAGGCACAAGAAAAGGAAAGTTTGAAAGGGCTTCCGCTGGAATATATGGATAGGTGCAGTCGGCACGTAAAACGGCTTGTGTTTCGAGTGGATGCCCTTTATGGACGGCCAAAACCATTTCCTGCTGGCCGATGTTGATAAACGAAGCGGATTGCCGAATGGAATCGGTAACAATGCCGACGGCGAAAGGAAAATGTCCATGCAAAATGTGATCCAGAATTTTGCTTTGTGCCGAATGGAGAATGTGAACGGAAACCGAGGAATTGATTCTGCACATGGCGGGTAAAACACTGCCGGTGATAAACCCGGAGTAGATTAACGGATAGGCGAGCGTAAGCTCGCTCTGGGAGGAGGCCAAACGGACAGTGCGTTCCATGTCGTGATTGAGGGACAGAATCTTTTCGGCATTTTCCAAATAGATTTTGCCTGCAGCAGTGGGAATCATGCGGCGATTTTCCTGCCGGAACAGCTGAACACCCAATTCAGATTCGACACTGGCGAGCAGTTTGCTGAGCGCGGGCTGGGAAATATAGAGGCGTTGTGCGGCACGCGTCATGTTTGCTTCCTGCGCGATAGCCAGCATATATTCGTATTCACGTAGTTTCAATCGAATTTCCCTCCCTTTTTATTGAGTTTACCTTTAAATGATAGAGTGGAACACAAAAAATGTCAATTCGATTTGTAAAATTCCAGGATTGCTTTTTAACTATGGACAGGATAAGAAAAAAGTTATATTTAAAAAACAAAATATAACCTGATTTGCAATCTGGAATAACTTATAGATATTGGATTTTCTCTGGCATGTACGCTATGATAAAACCAGATCAGAAACCGGAGAACGAAAAAGCGGTTTCCGAAAAATAAGGGGAGGTTTCAGCAATGAAAAAGGGTTTATCAAGGCGTGACTTTTTGAAGGTTTCGGCGGCCGGAGCGCTGGGTGTTGCCACGATGGGCGCACAGGTTGCAATGGCACAGGAAGACGAAAAGAAAGAAGCGGCGGTGAAACCGTCAGTGCCGGGGGTATCCGGCGTGCTTGACCGTGCGAAGCTGGAAAAGAAAGCATGGAATGACCCGAACGTATTGCTTAAAGTGCGTTGGAGTGGCGTGAATTTCTATGAATTTGTGCTCCCTAATGGTAAAACAATCGTCATGGACCCATACTTTGACGATCCGAATGACGAGCATAACGAGTACAAATATACGCCGACCGATTTGCCCGGCGGAGAATGGGTGCATGGCGCGGATGTTGTGCTGCTGACACATGGGCATTTTGACCATACCGGCGAACTGCCTTCTGTGCTCGAACATTATCCGTTGGCGCAGGTGGTTGTGCCGGAGCATGCGCTGCCGTCTGTCGTATGGGGGCATGATAATAAGATCAACTACGCCGGTAAGTATTTTAGCGAAGCCGGCGCGCATGATCGTTTCCAGTTTGACGGTTTTGAGTTGGAGACCTGCCGTTCTAACCATAATGTAAGCAAACGACCGGTTTCGGATACGCTGAACGCGGAAAAATATCTGGATGAAAACGGAAAGCTTGATTTCTATCAGCTGTATCGCTGGATTTACGAGCGTGAGATCATGAATATGAAGATCACGACGGATGAGGGATTTACGCTTTTGATTTGGAATTCCGAGATGCAGGCGGATGGTCAGGGATTTGAAAGCAGACCGTATTTTTACCGTGATGCAAACCCGGACTTGTTCATGTATCAGGTCGCGGGCGCGAGCTTTGACTATGATCGCCGCAATCCGAATTGTCAGCATATGGGCGAATGGATTGCTTCGGTCAAAGGAAGAACTGCTCTTCCGGAACATCAGCAGCATTTCTCTTATGACGAACTGGATGCGATGGCTGAAAAGTTCAGCGATATCTGCAATGACAAAGGTGTTGGAACGCACTTCCTGACGCCGGAAACGGGCGTCTGGTACGGTTATAGCAAAGATGCAGACGGAAACGTTGAAGTATGCCTTGTTGAAGAAGAAAAAGCCTGATGATAGCAATCGGAACTGAAGAAGCCCAATGAAATGCAGCGCCCGCGAGACGGTGAAAAGAACCGTTTCTCGGGCGCTTTTACATAAAAGAAGATTGACAATATATCAAAAAAGGAATAAAATAATGGGAGAAGGGGGAGAAAAGACGTGTTTGAGGTCAATTATTATCGGCTTGAAAACGGGGCGGCTCCCGTGGAACAATTCATCGACGGGTTGAATCCCAAAATGCAAGCGAAAGCGATGTACAGTCTCGCCCTTCTTGAAGAATTTGGCAATCAGCTTCGCGAGCCATTTTCCAAGCCGATTGGGGACGGCATATTTGAACTGAGAATCAAATTTTCAAGTGATATTACAAGAATCTTCTATTTTTTTGTAGTGGATAATAAGATTATCCTGACCAATGGTTTTATAAAAAAGACGCCTAAAACGCCAAAAGCGGAAATCGAACTGGCGAAAAAGTATAAGAAAGACTATGAAAGGAGAAATCCTCATGAGTGATTTCAGAAATCATCTGGCGCGGATGCTTGAAAATCCGGAATTTCAAAAGGAATATGAAAACGGAAAGGCGGAATACGAGGTCACCCGCGCGCTGGTCGCGGCGCGCATTGAACAAAACCTGACGCAGGCACAGCTTGCGGAGCGAAGCGGCGTTCGTCAATCCAATATCAGCCGAATTGAGAATGGGACATGCAGCCCGACGATTGCGACGCTCGAACAGCTGGCAACAGGCATGGGGAAAAAGCTCAGAATTGAATTTGTATAAAGCAAAGCGCCCGCGAAACGGTGAAAAAACCGAATCGCGGGCGCTTTTGCGTGAAAAAACCGGGAAGGGCGCGAACCCTTCCCGGTTTGAGTGATGTGCAAAGCACGTGCAGTCTCAGGCTGATTACTTCTGCACGAGATGAATCGCGAAGCCCGCGATCTCGTCTTTGAGGTAGATCGCCTTGAGCTGGCCGTCCTTCACGTTGGCGCTGCTCTCATCGAACTCGAAGCCCTGACGCTCCAGATACGCCTTGGCGCGCACGATGAAGTTGGTCTTGATGCCGATGTGGCCCTTCGTGCCGCGGAACGGGGTCTTCATGACCTCGATGCCCGTGCCGGCAAAGATGGAGCTGTTGCCGACCTTCATCGTCCAGCCCAGCAGCTTGCACAGCTTGGTCGCGGTATCCATGGCCTCGGCCTCGTCGGCGCTGTTGATGCCCACGTGCGCGATCTCAAGGCCCAGCATCAGCTGCACGGCGGAAGAGGTCAGGGCGCGGATGCGATCCCAATCCTTGGCCTTCACCGCGTCGCCCGGCACCATCCAGCTGCCGCCGCAGCAGATGATCTTGTTGAAGGAGAGGTAATCCAGCAGGTTCTTCTCGTTGATACCGCCGGTGGGCATGAACTTCATGTCCACATACGGAGCCGCGATGGACTTGATGTACTTCAGGCCGCCCGCCGCTTCAGCCGGGAAGAACTTGACGGTCTTCAGGCCCAGGGAGAGAGCAACCTCGATGTCGCTCGGATTGGCCGTGCCGGGGCAGACCGGGATGCCGATCTCCTGGCAGTGCTTGACGGTGGTGGGATTCAGGCCCGGAGAAACGATGAACTTCGCGCCCGCGGCCACGGCACGATCCACCTGCTCACAGGTGAGCACGGTGCCGGCGCCGACGACCATATCCGGGAACGCTTCGGTCATGTTCTTGATCGCGTCCGCGGCAGCGGCAGTGCGGAAGGTGACCTCCGCGCACGGCAGACCGCCGTCAATCAGCGCCTGAGCCAGCGGCACGGCATCCGCCGCGTCATTGATGGCGATAACCGGCACAATGCCGATTCGGGAAAGCTGTTCCATCATATCCATGATTGTATTCCTCCTCATGTATGCTTTTCTGTATGAATGCAATCCGCGCGCCCGAAGGCGGCGGAAGGCTGCTAAGGTTACTTGACGAAATCCTCGCGCATGGGGGTGAAGATATCCAGCAGCGTGCCCGCTTTCACGCAGGTGCAGCCGTGTACCTTGCCGCCGTCCACGACGATGGAATCGCCCTTCTCCATGGTACGAGTATTTCCTTCGATGGTATAGGTAAATTCGCCGTCCAGCACGTAAGAAATCTGCGTGTGCGGATGGCTGTGCGCCGCGCCGACCGCGCCGGTGTCGAAACCGACCTCGACGAGCATCGCGTTTTCGTTGTAAGCGCGGATTTTGCGGCGCTGGCCGCCGCCCAGCTCAATCCATTGCGGTTCTTCGTTTTTGATCAACGGATTCATCCGAAACATCTCCTGACTTCGTGCTTCGTTTCGACCGCCTTCACGCCGTTTGAAGGATTGCCCCGCACGGGCGAAGGAGAAAGGGGTCTTAGACCTCCATGCCGAAATACTCGACCGCGTTGTTAAAGCAGATGCCGCGCACCAGTTCGCCCAGCGTGTCGTAATCCTCCGGATATTCGCCGTTTTCGACCCACTTGCCGATCATGTTGCACAGGATGCGGCGGAAGTACTCGTGGCGCGGATAAGAAATGAAGGAGCGGGAGTCCGTCAGCATGCCGACGAAACGGCCCAGCAGGCCCAGCGAGGCCAGCGCGTGCATCTGGTCTTCCATGCCGTATTTCTGGTCGCAGAACCACCAGCCGGAACCGAATTGAATCTTGCCCGGAATGCCGTCGCCCTGGAAGTTGCCCAGCATGGTGCCGATGACGTAATTGTCCTTCGGATTCAGGCAGTAGAGAATGGTCTTGGGCAGGTTGCCCGCGCGCTCTTCTTCGGCCAGCAGCTTGGAGAGATTCTCCGCGATGCAGGTGTCGTCGATGGAGTCGAAGCCCACGTCCGGGCCGTACTTCTCAAACATGCGCGGATTATTGTTGCGCATTGCGCCGATGTGATACTGCTGCGCCCAGCCGCGCGCCTTGTACATGCGCGCCAGCTCGACGAGCACGTAGGTCTTGTAGGAGGCGATTTCCGCCTCGGTCAGCGGCGCGCCGCTCATGGCCTTGCGGAAGGCTTCGCCCGCGATATGCGTGCTCGGCACGCCGTAGGGCACGGTATCCAGCGCGTGATCGGACAGGCGCGCGCCGTGCGCGTGGAAGAAATCGAGACGGGATTCCAGCGCCTGCATCATGCTTTCCAGATTCAGGCAGTGAATGCCGGAGACGCGGGACAGACGGTTCATGTAATCCACAAAGCCGCCGCGCTCGATGTTGAGCACCTTGTCGGGACGCCAGGCCGGATACACCTTGAACTTGCAGGTCGGATCCTGCGCAATCTTGATCTGATGCTCCAGATCGTCCACCGGATCATCGGTCGTGCAGATGACCTTCACGCCGAATTTCTCGATCAGGCCGCGGCAGCGGTATTCCTCCGTCGCCAGCAGTGCGTTTGCGCGGTTCCAGATATCCTCAGCGGTCTTTTCGCTCAGGATTTCCTCGATGCCGAACACGCGGCGCAGCTCCAGATGCGTCCAGTGGAACATCGGGTTGCCGATGCAGTATTTCAGGCTCGCGGCAAAGGCCAGCCACTTGTCGTGCCAGCTCGCGTCGCCGCGGATGAACTTCTCATCCACGCCGTTGGAGAGCATGACGCGCCACTTGTAGTGGTCGCCGCCGAGCATCAATTCGCCGATGTTCTGGAACTGATAGTTTTCGTAGATCATGCACGGGGAGATGTGGCAATGATAGTCATAAATCGGCATGTTTTCCGCATACTCGTGATACAGCTTTTTGGCCACGTCATTTTCAAGCAGAAAATCCTGATCCATAAACGGTTTCAAGGGGTTCTCCTCCTTTGCTTTGAATGCCTTCCGTATGCCAGACTCTGACATTGTACGGAAATGCTGGCAGTTATAACGTTACGCCGTCTTTGAAAATCGCAATCTCGCGGTAGTCGTGCTTCTCGCTCTGCGTCTGTTCGCCGGAGGCGATGGCCAGCAGCTTTTTGAAGAAGACCTCGGTCGTCTCCTGCATGTCCGCGCCCTGTGCCAGAATACCCGCGTTAAAGTCGATCCAGTTGCGCTTCTTTTCGGAAAGCGGGGTGTTGGTGGAAACCTTCACCGTCGGGATCGGCGCGCCGACCGGCGTTCCGCGGCCCGTGGTGAAGAGCACCATCTGTGCGCCGGAAGCCATCAGCGCCGTGATGGCGCACAGGTCGTTGCCCGGCCCCTGCACGAGATTCAGCCCTTTTTCGGTCACGGGTTCGCAATAGCTGAGCACATCGCGCACCTCAGCCGTGCCGCCCTTCTGGGTGCAGCCGAGGGATTTGTCTTCCAGCGTGGTGATGCCGCCCGCCTTGTTGCCCGGAGAGGGATTTTCGTAGACCTCCTGACCGTGGCGGATGAAGTATTCCTTGAAATTGTTGATGAGATCGACCGCTTTGCGGAAGGTCGCCTCGTCCTTGCAGCGATCCATCAGGATGGTTTCCGCGCCAAACATTTCCGGCACCTCGGTCAGCAGCGTCGTGCCGCCGTGGCGCGCCAGAAGGTCGGAAGCGCTGCCCAAAAGCGGGTTGGCGGTGATGCCGGAAAGACCGTCGCTGCCGCCGCATTTGAGGCCAATGACCAGCTCGGAAGCATCCACTGTCTGCCGCTTGAACGTCGCGGCGTAGGCGGTCAGCTCGTCAAGCAGCCGCATGCCCGCTTCAACCTCATCCTCCACATCCTGCGTAATCAGGAACTTCACGCGGTTGGGGTTATAATTGCCGAGCAACTTCTTAAATTCATTGACGTTGTTGTTTTCGCAGCCGAGGCTCAGCACGAGCACCGCGCCCGCGTTCGGATGGCGAACCATCGAGGCGAGCAGCTTCTGGGTGTTCTTGTGATCTTCGCCCAGCTGGCTGCATCCATACGGATGGACAAAACAGTGAATGCCGTCCACGCGGTCGCCGTAGGCTTCCTGCGCCATGCGCTCCAGCGTCTTGGCCGTGCCGTTGACACAGCCGACGGTGTTCACAATCCAGACCTCGTTGCGGATGCCCACGCGGCCGTCCTCGCGCACATAGCCCTCAAACGTGGCCTTGCGGTCAACGGGCATGGCGCAGGGATGCGGATGGTAGCTGTATTCCAGCAGGCCGGAAAGATTGGTCTTAACATTGTGGGTATGCACCCAGCTGCCCGCCGGAATGGGTTGCGTCGCGTGGCCGATGGGGAAGCCGTATTTGACGACGTTCTCGTTTTCGGCAATATCGCAAAGCGCAAACTTATGCCCGGCCGGGATATCCTCGCGCAGCGTCACGCCGAGCGCGCTCTCGCCACTTTTCAGCGGTTCGAGCGCGACGGCGACGTTGTCGCGCGGATTGATACGGATCAATCTGCTCATTCCTTTGCCACAACCTCTTCAATCGCTTTCGCGGCGCCCTTGGTGAAGATGGCGTCCAGAGAAGCGGCGACGGAAGCCTCAAAGCCCGGAAGCTCGGCGGTCAGGTCGCTGCCCCAGAAATCGACGTTGGTCAGCACGGCGTGCGCGATTTCCGCAGCCGGCTTGCCCGTCATGCCCGCAAAGAAGTCGAGCACAAACTGATCGTCGGCAATCGGATACTCGTTGCCCGCGGCGCGAACGCCCACGAAAGAGCCGTCTTCCTTCTTCTTGCCGCAGTAGAAGGCGATGAACGCCGCCATGGAGAAGGTCAGGATCTTCGGCAGAGCGTGCTTGCGCTTCACATACTCCTTGATGGTCGGCAGCACGCGCGCGCGGAATTTGCTCTGGCTGTTGAGCGCGATGGAGAGCAGCAGGTGACGGTTGAACGGGTTGGAGAAACGCTCGAAGATCGCGGAAGCGAACGCCTCCAGATCGTCCTTCGGCAGGTCCAGCGTCGGCATGATCTCGTTAAAGAGCGCCTGAGACATGTAGGAACGCATGGTGTCGTCCGCCATGCAGTCGCCGACGATTTCGTGGCCCGCCAGATACGCGCCGAGCACCATGGAGGTGTGCGCGCCGTTGAGCATGCGCACCTTGCGCAGCTTGTACGGGGAAACGTCCTGCGTGAAGACGACGTTGCAGCCCGCCTTCTTGAAGGGCAGTTCGTTCTCAATCCAGGCCGGGCCTTCGATGACCCACAGGCCGAACGGCTCGGCGGTGTCGAGCATGTTGTCGCGGTAGCCGAATTCTTCGTAGAGAGACTCGGCTTCGCCGCGCGGATAACCGGTCACGATGCGGTCCACCAGCGTGGAGCAGAAGACGTTCTCGGTCTTCAGCCAGGTCTTGAATTCCTCGGACAGACCCCACTGCTCGGCGGTCTTCATGCAGCACTCTTCCAGATTGCGGCCGTTGTAATCGATCAGCTCGCAGGGCAGAAGGATGAAGCCCGTGCCCTTCTTGCCGCCAAAAGCGGTGAAGCGCTCGTAGAGCAGGCGGGTCAGCTTGCCGGGATAGGAAGCCTGCGGCTTGTCGTCGAAGCTGTCCTTACCGGTGTAAACGATGCCGGCTTCGGTGGTGTTGGAGATGATGATGCGCATATCCGGGTTGTGCGCCAGCGCCAGATAGCCCTCGAAATCCTCGTACGGGGACAGGCCGCGTTTGACGCTCTGGATGATGCGCTCATCCTTGCTGGGCTTGCCGTCCACCTGACCGCGGAGAATCAGGGTATACAGGCCGTCCTGCTCGTTGAGCATGGAAACCATGCCGCGCTCGATGGGCTGCACGATCACCACGCCGGCATCCATGCCGACCTTTTCGTTGGCCATATCGATCATCCAGTCACAGAAAGCGCGCAGAAAACCGCCCTCGCCGAATTGAATCACACGTTCCGTTTTCGGCGCGACGCCGCGCGCCATCTTGACGGAAGAAAGAGTGGAAGCATTGAGCTGAACCATGAATGTAACCTCCCAAGATTTAAGATAGCCGTGCAAAATTGCCAGAGGGTCTGTAAAAACCCTCGTTTAGCTAGATACAGTATAGCACCGTTCCCCAAACGCCGTCAAGATTTCTGGCAAAAGGAACCGTGAAGATTTGGGCAATGTGAATAGGTTGTCAGACGACCGGGCGAAAGCCTAACCGACAGCGGACAGACCGGCGCGGGACAGGCGTCGGGCGTGACAAAAAACAGGCGAAGAAAAAACGCCCTGCCGCGCGGGCAGGACGAATGAAATCACAGATAGCGCTCACCGATGCGGATAACGAGCGTTTCGCCAACCATTTTAAGGGAACCTTCCGCGGGGAAGACGGGCATGGAAAGCACCTCGTCGCTGTAAGCGAGGGCCATCCGTTCCGCCTCGTCGGCCATTCGGATGGGATCGCCCAGAATCATGTGAAAGAACCACGGATAGGTCTGTTCATAGGTGATGGAATACACGTAAAAATCAAAATCGTTGATCGCCTCAAAGCCGGGGCGTTCCATGTACAGATGGGAGTCGCTCATCACGCCCGCAAAGGCGACGGGGGTTACGCCGGGCTGATAGCCTTCGACCTGAACGGCCCGCTCCAGCATGCGCGTGACTGTGCTGAGGGTCGCGTTGTAGGAAAGATCGCGGCGCAAGATAAACTGATTGGCGAATATGGCGTCGCTGAAATAGACCAGCGACAGACAGCATGCGGCCAGCGGAACGGCCAGCCGAATGGCCTTCCCGGCCAGCGGCCGAAGCCGGTCAGCCAGAGAGATGGGCAGCACGGCGCAGAAGAAAAAAGCGTAGATCATCAGGTCGTGAACCATGCCTTTGGAGAGCAGGTAGATGAAATCGGCGCCGAAGGGAACGAGCAGCAGAAAAACAAAGGTCAGCGCGGCACAGGGCAGGGCGACGCGGCGGGCATGAAGCAGATAACAGACGGAGGCCAGCGAAAAGAGCAGGAGAAAGCCATAGGCCGTGGCTGCGGCGCGGGGGAACGCGGTTTGGGGACGCGCCATTTTTTCAAAGGGGAAAAGATAAGCGCGCCGAAGCAGATCGACGATGGAATAGCCCTCGAAATTGCCCATGCCCGCCATGCCGTTGTAGGAATCGGCGGCGGTCTGCCCGGTCAGCGCATAGACCACGCGCAGACAAAGCGAATAAAAGGCCAGTCCGGCGATTAACACGCCCAAATACCGGACGCCGCGCAGAAGGAGCGCGCGGAAGGAGAAACCGTCAAGCGCGTGGTGAACAAGCAGAATCAGGAAAAAGACGGTGGCTACCGGCACATAGCTTTGATAAAGCGCCGCAGAGCCGCAAAGCAGAACGGGCGCAAGCCAAACGCCATGCCGAAGGCGCACTGCAACGAAGACGCAGAGAACGGAGAGCAGCAGCGCGAGCATATAGGAGTCCGCCATCATGTGAAAGGTGCCGTGGAGCCGGGTCAGCGTCGTATTGGCGCACAGCGCCATGCAGACCAGCGAGATAGACAGGGTGGAAGACAGCGAGAGCAGATCCACGACCAGACAGATGGCGGCAGCCAGATAGAGATAGGCCAGCAGGCCGATCAGATACGGCACGGCAATGTCCCCGCGAAACAGGAGATAGACGGGCTGCAAAAACCGGCCAAGCTGGATCTGCCAGGTCATGTCGATACTCTGATCGATCAACAGAGAATCGTGCGCGTAGCCCAGCGTAAAAAAACGATAGAAGTAAGCGGAAAAATAAAAGACGGCGGTCAGCAGTGAAATTTTGCCGACTGCGCGTCGGTCAAGGCGAAAAACCTGGCTCATGGAAAGCGCCTCCGCGTTTAAAATAACAGATTGATTATACAAAATACATGTCCGTCGCGCAAGGGGCAGGGAAAGCCAACTTTTCTCTGACTCCCGCCATTTTCGCCATGAAAAGGTTGATAAACCCCCGCAAAGATGCTACAATAATACAATGAGCGGCAATGTGGAGTTTTTCGTTCGGCGAAAGGCCAAAATCCCGGCCGCGTAATTGGAGGATAACAATGGGCTTTTTCAGCAAATTATTCGACCCGTCCGCCGGGGAGATCAAACGCCTGAACAAAATTGTCGATAAAATCGATTCTTTTGAAGAAGCGCACAAAGCGCTGACTGACGAGCAGCTGCGCGGCAAGACCGTCGAGTTCCGCGAGCGGCTTAAAAACGGCGAAACGCTGGACGACCTGCTGCCGGAAGCGTATTCCGTCGTACGCGAGGCGACCTACCGCGTGACGGGCAAGCGCCAGTTCCGCGTGCAGATGCTCGGCGGCATCGTGCTCCATCAGGGCCGCATTGCCGAGATGAAGACCGGCGAGGGCAAGACCCTGACGGCAACCATGCCGGCTTACCTCAACGCGCTCTCCGGCGAAGGCGTGCATGTCGTGACCGTCAACGATTATCTGGCCAAGTTCCAGGGCGAGGACGTGGGCCGCATTTTCCGCTTCCTCGGCATGACCGTGGGCGTGATTGTGCATGATCTGACGCAGGAAGAGCGCAAGGCGGCGTATGCCTGCGATATCACCTACGGCACGAACAACGAGATGGGCTTCGACTATCTGCGCGACAACATGGTCATCTATCAGAAGAATATGGTGCAGCGCGGCCATCACTTTGCCATCGTGGACGAAGTGGACTCTATCCTCATCGACGAGGCGCGCACGCCGCTGATCATCTCCGGCGCGGGTGACAAGTCCACCGATCTGTATGAAAAGGCGGATCGCTTTGTCTGCACCCTGCAAAAGGGAGAAGAGCCGGAGCAGGACCGCTGGGAGGAAAACCCGCTCTCTGACGAAGAGCTGGCGGCGATGCGCAAGGATTACGTCATCGACGAGAAAAAGAAAACCTGCAACCTCTCCGAAGCGGGCGTGCGCAAGGCCGAGCGCTGGTTCGGCGTGGAGAACCTTTCCGACATGGCCAACAACGAGCTGCTGCATCACATCAATGCCGCGCTGCGCGCGCATGCGCTGATGAAGCGCGATGTGGATTACGTCGTGCAGAACGACGAAGTCGTCATCGTCGATGAGTTTACCGGCCGCCTGATGGTCGGCCGCCGTTACAGCGACGGCCTGCACCAGGCCATCGAGGCCAAGGAACACGTGAAGGTGCAGCGCGAGAGCAAGACGCTGGCGACCATCACCTTCCAGAATTATTTCCGCATGTACAGCAAGCTCTCCGGCATGACCGGCACGGCCAAGACCGAAGAGGAAGAATTTAAGGGCATTTACAAGCTCGACGTCGTGCAGATTCCGACCAACCGCCCGATGATCCGCAAGGACATGAACGATCTGGTTTACCGCACGCAAAAGGGCAAGTTCAGCCAGGTGATCGAGGAAATCGAACGCCGCCACAAGACGGGCCAGCCGATTCTGGTCGGCACGGTTTCCGTCGAGGTCAGCGAGATGCTGTCCAAGATGCTGCGCATGCGCGGCATCGAGCATGTCGTGCTGAACGCGAAGTATCACGCCCGCGAGGCGGAAATCGTCGCGCAGGCCGGTCACTTCGGCGCGGTCACCATCGCCACGAACATGGCGGGCCGCGGCACGGATATCCTGCTGGGCGGCAACCCGGAGTTCCTCGCCCGCCGCGCGATGAAGCAGAAGGGCTATGAGGACAACGTGATCGAGGAAGCGACCGGCTTCAACGAGAACGTCAGCGAAGAAGTGCTTGCCGCGCGCGTGATTTACAAACAGCTCTACGCGGGGTTCAAGAAGCAGACGGACGCGGAACACGACCGCGTGATCGCCGTCGGCGGCCTGCACATCATCGGCACGGAGCGCCACGAGTCCCGCCGTATCGACAATCAGCTGCGCGGCCGCGCGGGCCGTCAGGGCGATCCGGGTTCCTCCCAGTTCTTCCTCTCCATGCAGGATGATCTGATGCGCCTGTTCGGCAGCGAACGCGTCAGCGGCCTGATTGAGAAGATGGGTCTGGCCGAGGACGAGCCGATCGAAGCGAAGATGCTCACCGGACAGATTGAGAACGCTCAGAAGCGCATTGAGGCGCGCAACTACGAAATCCGTAAGAACGTGCTTCAGTATGACGACGTGATGAACGAGCAGCGCAAAGAGATCTATGAGCAGCGCAAGCAGGTGCTCGAAGGCCGCGATATGCACGAAACCATCGTCAAGATGGCGGACAAGCTTATCGAAGAGGCCGTCGCGACCTACTGCGGCAACGGCGACGACTACACCGATTGGGATCTGCCCGGCCTGACGCAGTATCTGGAACGCCTGTGCATCCGCATTGGCTTCTTCAAGGCGCATGAAGAGCCGTTCAAGACCATCGATAAAGACGAGCTGATCGCCAAGCTCAAGCAGGAAGCGCGCGATTTCTACGCCCTGCGCGAAAAGGGCTTCGAGCTGCTGCACATCGATACCCGCGAGCTGGAGCGCGTCGTGCTGCTCTCCTGCGTGGATCGCCGCTGGATGGATCACATCGACGCGATGGATCAGCTGCGCGACGGCATCGGCCTGCGCGCCTATGGCAACAAGAACCCCGTCACCGAATATCAGATTGAAGGCTATGACATGTTCGACGAGATGGTGCACTTCATCCGCGAAGATACCGTCCGCCGCATGTATCAGGCCCGCATCAATATTCCGCAGCAGCGCAGAGAAGTCGCCGAGCCGAAGGAGACCAACCTCGAACAGGCCAAGGCGGCGGGCGGCCCTTCCGGCCCGAAGCGCGTGCAGAAGCAGGTCGGCCGCAACGATCCCTGCCCCTGCGGAAGCGGCAAGAAGTATAAGAACTGCTGCGGCAAGGACAAGGACTAAGCGTTTATATGATTGTGTTCGCGTCCTTTTAACTCCTTCCGTCACGCCTACGGCGTGCCACCTCCCTCGGAGAGGGAGGCTTCGTCCTTTTACCGTTGGTATTTAAAACCAAAAGGCTCCCTCTTGGAGGGAGCTGTCAGCGAAGCTGACTGAGGGAGTTAGACGGGCGAATAACCAAGCAAAAACAAAATCAACCCATAAAAGGATGTGAATCAACGTGATCGAACTGGATCTCTATCGCCAGCAGATGGCACAAATCCGCGAAAGCATTGTTGAGGCAGGTGAGTCACTTTAACGTCGCCGGCTTGAAGGAGCAGCTGCTTGAGCTGCACGAGACGATGAACGAGCCGGATTTCTGGAACGACCTCAAGCGCTCGACCGAGGTCAGCCGGAAGGTGCGCATCACCGAAAATAAAGTGGAGCATTATGAAAAGCTCTGCCAGCGCGCCGACGATGTGGATACCACCATGGAGCTTGCCGAGGAAATGCAGGATACCGACCTGCTGGCCGAGGCGGGCGAGGAAATCAAAAAGCTGCAAAGCGATCTGGAAGAGCTTCGACTGGAAAGCCTGCTGCGCGGCGACTACGACAGCAACAACTGCTACCTTTCGCTGCACGCGGGTGCGGGCGGAACGGAAGCGCAGGATTGGACGCTCATGCTTTACCGCATGTACACCCGTTACTGCGAACGCCACGGCTTCACCGTCAAGCTCATCGATATGCTCGACGGCGACGAGGCGGGCCTCAAGTCCGTAACCTTTGAGGTGGACGGTGAAAACGCCTACGGCTTCCTGCGCAGCGAAAAGGGCGTGCATCGCCTGGTGCGCATCAGCCCGTTTGACTCCAACGCGCGCCGCCAGACGAGCTTCTCCTCGCTGGATGTTTCGCCGATTATCGACGACGACGACAACGAAGTCGAAATCGATATGAAGGATGTCCGCGTGGATACCTATCACGCCAGCGGCGCGGGCGGACAGAACGTCAACAAGACCAGCTCCGCCGTGCGTATGACGCACTTCCCGACGGGCATCGTCGTTTCCTCTCAGACGAGCCGCGACCAGGTGCATAACCGTGAAAACTGTATGCGCATGTTGCGCGCGAAGCTCGTCGAGCTGCGCGAGCGCGAGCGTGAGGAAAAGATGGCCGACATCAAGGGCGAGATGAAGAAGATCGAATGGGGCAGCCAGATCCGCTCCTATGTCTTCCATCCGTATTCGCTGGTGAAAGACCATCGCACCGGCTATGAGACGAGCAACGTGGACGCCGTGATGGACGGCGAGCTGGATGGCTTTATCACCGCGTATCTGCAAATGCAGTGAGCGGATCACGCAGAATAAACCGGGGGCGGGCGATTTCGCCCGTCCTTTTCAATTTGAAAGCTATGAAAAAACAAACATGGATCGTCGGCCTGATGGCCGCCCTCGCCGTTATGCTGGCCGCCGTCGGTTCGCTCTGCGGCGCGGTTTACAGTGAAGCGATTAACCCGGCGCTGTATGGAGAAAAATCTCGCGCGGCGGTTGCGCAGGCGCATGGCATGCGCGACGACGACGCTGTGACGGCGTATATCGGCATGGATGCAGCGCGGCAGAATGAAGCGGCGAAGATCATCGCGCTGTATATGGAGCTGGGAGGCGAAGACACGCCGCTGGCCGTGGACGAACTGAACGAAAAAGAGCTTAGCCACATGAACGACGTGCGGCGGCTGATCGCGCTGTGCAAAACGGTGCGGACAGCCTGCATTTCGCTGGCGGCCGGGCTGGCCGTGGCGGTTGCCTGGGTCGGCGCGGAGCTGAAAAAGCGCCACCGCCCGGTGATCGTTGGCGCGGTGTGCGGCGTGTGCGCGCTGGCGCTGGGCGCGGGCGTGTTCGGCGCGATGATGCAATCGGGCGGGTTTGAGACGATGTTTGTCGGCATGCACCGCATGCTGTTCATCAACGACAACTGGCTGCTCAACCCCGCGACGGATATTTTGATTCGGATGATGCCGCAAAACCTGTTTGAAACGGCGCTTGCCGACGTGCTGGGGCAGTTTGCGCGGGCGCTGGTTCTGTCGATTCTGCTGCTGGCGGCGTCGTATGCCGTCGTTTCCGGCATGGTGAAGAGACAGCTGACACAGACGGAGGAAAGACCATGAACTATGAACAGAGTGCCAAAGCGCAGACCGAACGCCTGATGGCGGACGGCCACGCGACGATTTTGGCGATTGAATCCAGCTGCGATGAAACGGCCGCCGCGATTGTGCGCGACGGGCGGCAGGTGATTTCCTCCGTGATTTCTTCGCAGATTCCGCTGCACGCGATGTATGGCGGCGTTGTGCCGGAAATCGCGTCGCGCGCGCACGTGGAGAGCGTCGATCCCGTGGTGGATGAGGCGCTCAAAAAGGCGGGCATGACGCTTGCCGATGTGGACGCCGTGGCCGTGACCTATGGGCCGGGGCTGGTCGGCGCGCTGCTTATCGGCGTTTCGGCGGCCAAGGCGCTGGCGTATGCGGCGGATAAGCCGCTGATTCCGGTGAACCACATCGAAGGGCATGTCAGCGCGAATTATGTGGCGCATCCCGATCTGGAGCCGCCGTTTGTGTGCCTGGTGGCTTCCGGCGGACACAGCCACATCGTCCGCGTGGAGGATTATGGCGTGTATACCCTGCTGGGGCAGACGATGGACGACGCGGCGGGCGAAGCTTTTGACAAGGCGGCGCGCGTGCTGGGGCTTCCGTATCCGGGCGGGCCGCTGCTGGACAAGCTCAGCCGCGAGGGCAACCCGCACGCGCTGAAACTGCCGCACGTACAGACGCCAGGACGCTATGATTACAGCTTTTCCGGCCTGAAAACGGCGCTCATCAACACGGTGCATAAATTGCGCCAGAACGGGCAGGACGTGCCCGCCGCGGATATCGCCGCCAGTTTTCAACATGCGGCGGTGGAGCTTTTGAGCGACAAGGCGATGCTGGCTGCCGTCGAAACCGGCGCAAAGACGGTCGCATTGGCGGGCGGCGTGGCGAGCAACAGCGGCTTGCGCAACACGATGAACGACAAATGCCAAAAGGCAGGCGTTCGGCTGGTGATGCCGCCGCCGATTCTCTGCACGGACAACGCGGCGATGATCGGCAGCGCGGCGTTTTATCGGCTGATGCGCGGCGAAACCGCGGGTCTGGATTTGAACGCCTGCCCGTCGCTGAGACTGGTATAAAGGAACGAATCCGAAATAAAATACGGAAACCCATGCAGGGGCGCGCAGTACGCGCCCGCAGCTTGTTGACATAAGCAAACTTGGCTTGGATAGCAAAATCAAGAAATTCAGC